>Ga0268264_10000267_pt1 | contig 91548 bp, 119 predicted proteins | sample KBSSwiS32_FD_190357 | JGI IMG/M metagenome (GOLD analysis project Ga0268264, IMG submission 190357) | Switchgrass rhizosphere microbial communities from Kellogg Biological Station, Michigan, USA - KBS Switchgrass S3-2 (SPAdes) (version 2) | ecosystem: Host-associated > Plants > Roots >... | reverse complement strand
TTCCAATAGCGTCTGTACCAAGGACCGAAAAGAAATTCGGTTGCATAGGGATTTAAATTTTGCTGCATGTAGTCAGGCAAATCGCTGAGTTTTTGAATTTTTTCCGCAATGGCATACGCAATAATTTGAGCACTAGCAAGGTCTAATTTGTCAGAATTAGGTCTCAGAAGACCAATCCTTAAATAGCTTCCACCGAGCCGCATGATTTCTTTACGAAGATCGTTAGGAAATTGATTGAGGAAAGTTGCTTTATACTCGGTATATTTTTCTTTTTTTATTTGCCAAGGATCTTCAGTGAATATGCGCGCAACGCATGCATTGAAGGCTGGATTAAACAAACTGTCTACAAGCAAATAATTTACCGCCAATGTAATCCCAAGAAGCATTTTATGCGACAAGTCTTTCCATTTAATACTGTTAGGATTGTTCGTTCTTATGGCTCCAAATATCCAGTGCAATGTCTCTATTTTAATATCAGGCAACAAAATAGGTTCTGCAATGCCGACTGTTTTGATAATATTTTTAAGAGTTTTGCTTTGTCTGGCATAGTGCACTGCCACGTTATATGGTTTATTATCATAAGCCATCAGCTTCACCAGATCATTATCATTAACCACTGGCTTCTTCATTCCAACGAGCGACGCACAACTGACAAAAATCAATAGACATAAAAACTTCTTCATTTTCCTCTCCCCTTAAACTATGACCATTTTTTCTGACCATATCTCATCAGCATGGGGAAAAGAAAGAAAAGACCCGTCATTTCTTGCCGAGAAATGACGGGCTAAATTTTAAGAAACTAAAAAATGTTTGGTTACTTCACCTGGTACGTAAAGTAGGAATGAATATAGTTGCGGTGAGTCTCATGGAACCCAACGCGCTTATAAAGTGCATGACCAGGAACGTTGTGCGGACGGGTCACCAACTCGATTGTGCGTGCACCCATCTTTTTCAGATCGTTCATCGCATATTCAAGCAGCTTTTGCCCATACCGTTTGCCCCGATAGGATTCATCAACCACCACATAGAGCACATGCCCGAGTGTCGGCTTTTCCATATAGTAGGAAACGAAGCCCACGAGTTTATTATTTTCACGTAACACGCGTGTGAAGAGTTTGCCAAACTCGAGAGGATTCTCACTTGGTGTGCGATATTTCATATGAAATTTAAAAAGAGAAGAATCGGGATTAACATCGAGCCAATATATATTGCGCTCAAAAAGTGTGAGCATGTCTGCCATGTCCCGCTGATTATCAAATGGCGTGATGCCCGATTGGGTGAAATAACTTCCGAGCGGTCTATCGGAGCAGGACCAAACCCCACCAGCAAGCAACGCGCAGACAAGCAGCGCAACACCAATTTTTTTAATCCATGATGGTCGAGCATGTTCCACAGTTAATCCCCTTCATAGCGAACATTATAGAGCAACAATCCGTGCGCTGGCGCATTGAGCATTGCCCCCGCCGGATTTTTTGATGCTAATTTTTCTTTAATTAAATCGACCGAATATGATTCTCGTGATGCAACCTCAAGCGCGGTACCCACCATGCGGCGGATCATATGGTGCAAAAATTTATTACCACGAACCACAATGCGATGCGCTCTAAATTCAGCTGACTGATCCACAAAGATCTCATGAACAGAGCGAACCGTATCGCGATCTGCCGCCTCATCGGATGAAAAAGCACGAAAATCATGGGTGCCCACAAAACAATTCAGCGCTTTTTTTAATTTTTCAAAATCAATTTTTTTATAGTAGTGCCACCCATAGCGGTGCACAAATGGCAACGGTCGTTCCGTGAAAAAATGATAGTGATAGGTTTTATCAATCACATTATAGTGCGTATGAAAATCCTCAGGAACTGCAATGCAGTTGGTGATCACAATATCATTTGGCAGCGCATTATTGAGAACCCACTGCAATTTTTCTGCGGCAATCTGCAGATCGGTATCAAGCATTGCCACTTGCCCAAGCGCATGTACTCCCGCATCAGTGCGCGATGCACCAAGAAACTGCATCTGCGTACCAAACACGGTGGAAAAAATTGAATGGATGGTTCCCTCGATCGTACGTAAGTTTGGCTGCTGTTGCCACCCGGCATACGCGGTCCCATCATACGCTATAGTCAGACGAAATCGTTGCATATATTTTTTTTCATTTTAAAACGAAGGAAGATTAGATCTTCAAAAATTCTAGAGCCATCTTCCACATAATAATGCCGCTTGGCACCATAAACGCCACAAATGCTGCGACCAATAAACCTTTTTCTAACGCTTCATAATCGGTACTAGATTTTTTGTAGCAGGCACGCCAGACACGATTTTCATCATTAGTGGCACGGCGCTCTTCGATTTTTTTATCACGATCACGTTGTGCAGCCACCAATTCAAGAACTTCATATAGTTCAAAAACTGCCTCCCGATCTCCCGCACGTTTTGCATCCGCAAGTTTTGTGCGAATTTCCGTCCTTAAGGATTCAAGATCTTGTGCAGTAAGAGCACGCCCTTCGCGCAAGGATGCAACATGCTGATTGAAATCTGCTGCAGAAAGAACGGTTGGAATAGATGAGGATACTATGAGAGCTGCGGCAATAAGCGCACGATTCTTAATCATTAAAAAAAATCCTTGAGAAAGTTTTGTGAAAGATTGTTTCTTCCCTACCACTTTCTCAAGGATAACTTGTCTAGATAAAATTTCTAGGAACGTTTACGCATTGTTGCGCGTAACACTTTTTTGCGCAGACGAATTGATGTCGGTGTCACTTCGATAAGTTCATCCGGACGAATCCATTCCATGCACTGCTCAAGATCCATCGCACGTGGCGGCGACAATTTCACCGCATCATCAGTACCTGATGCACGCATGTTGGTTAATTTCTTGCCCTTGCATGGGTTAACGTCAAGATCATTATCACGGCTATGTTCGCCAATGATCATCCCTTCATACACTTCATCAGTCGGTTTAACAAAGAGGGTACCACGTGGCTGCAACGCATCGAGTGCATAGGCAGTCACCGTACCATTTTCCATAGAAACAAGCGCGCCTTTAGTTCGCGTTGGAATATCGCCTTTATATGGCTGATAGCCTGCGAAGTTGACGTTCACGGTAGCAGTACCGCGTGTTTCGCTCAATATTTGGCTACGGAACCCAAGCAATGCACGTGCTGGCACTTCATATTCAAGGCGCACGCGACCACTATCAAGGTGAACCATATTTTTCATGTTCGCTTTGCGTCTGCCAAGATTTTCCATCACACCACCCTGATATTCTTCAGGCACGTCGATGACGACAAACTCAATAGGCTCACATTTTTCGCCATTGATTGTTTTATAAATAACTTCAGGAGCAGAAACTTGAATCTCAAACCCTTCTCGACGCATGTTTTCAATCAACACACCAAGGTGCAATTGGCCACGGCCGGCAACTTTGAACACATCGGGAGAAGTAGTATCTTCCACACGAAGTGCAACGTTTGTTTTGAGTTCTTTTTGCAAACGATCACGAATTTGGCGCGATGTCAGCAATTTTCCTTCTCGGCCATTGAACGGAGAATCGTTCACCGAAAAGTACATGCTCAAGGTTGGTTCATCAACTTTGACATACGGATATGGATCTGGTGCCGTTGGCAAACAGATCGTTGATCCAAGTTCTGGTGGTTGAGAAAAACCGGTCACGGCAACGATGTCGCCAAACTCAGCACTCTCTGCCTCAACTTTGCTGAGACCCACGAAGTGGAATAATTTTGTAATTTTTGTTGGCGCACTCACACGATCATCTTTGCAGCAAACAATTTGCTGACCAACCGCTATGCGACCGCTAAAAATACGACCAACCGCTATCGGCCCAAGGAAGTCTGAGTGATCTAAGTTGGTGATCAAGAGTTGAAGATTGTCGCCCTTAGATACTGGCCCTGGAACGTTTGCGATAATTGCATCAAGCAACGGTTTCATAGAATCGCTCGGAATATCCGGCTTGGTGGTCATGAAGCCCATGCGTGATGAACCATACAAAATAGGGAAATCGAGCTGATCTTCACTAACGACTAAATCAAGAAATAGGTCGTGAATGCCATCTTCAGTGCGGGCAATGTCCGCATCTTTACGATCAATTTTATTAATTACTACAATCGGTCTCAAGTTGAGCTGAAGCGCTTTTTGCAACACAAAGCGTGTGCCGGGCAAAACACCTTCTGCAGCATCAACAAGCAGGAGGAACCCTTCAACCATTTGCAAGGTCCGTTCAACTTCTCCGCCAAAATCAGCGTGACCCGGGGTATCAACAATGTTGATGCGGTAATCGTTATATTGAATACCAGTGTTTTTCGCCAAAATGGTAATCCCACGTTCTCTTTCAAGCGCGTTTGAATCCATTACACGATCTTGGCCACTGTCGATGGTGCCCGATTGTTTGAGCAACTGGTCAACAAGAGTGGTTTTGCCATGATCTACATGGGCAACGATAGCAATATTACGAAGATTGGCGCGTTGCGCGTTTTTTGTTGTCATAGTCACAAATTTAATAATAGGAAAAAGTTGAAACGATGCTTATTTCTTATTGTAAACATACATCAAAAAAAGTCCATCCGAAAAAAAAGCAAGAAAACCTGCCCATGCAGAACGCAGGGACAGGTTTAATTTCTTATTGAGATACACAATTAAAAGTATTGTGTCACGTAGGGCAAGAGTGCCATAGTGCGTGCTTCTCGGATCGCGCGAGCAAGGCCGCGTTGATGCTGAGCACAGTTACCAGAAATACGAGATGGCAAAATTTTGCTACGTTCTGTCATAAAACTGCGCAGGAACGTTGCATTTTTGAAATCGATCTCTCTGATATGATCTTCATTGCCACAAAAACGGCAATGTTTTTTACCAGTAAATTTGCTGCGACGCATTTTCTTTTTGGCAAGGCGCGCGCTAATTTTTAATTTGATTTTCTTTGTCATAGTCTCTTAACCTCTCAGATTACTCTTCGTCTTCAGTATCTTCGTCAAACCCAAGATCTTCATCGAGTTCCATCGCTTCGCCTTCTACATGAGCGGGCTTACGGCGTGGTTCGAAGTCTCGTCCGGCTTCTTTTCTATCGACAGAGGACAACAAGCCTTCCATCTTATTCTCTTTCAAGAATGTTTTGACATCGCGTGTCGGCGATTCTTCGACAGATTTTGGACGTTGATACTCAAGCGAACCTTCATCAGCAAGGCGATTGAGCACAGAGCGCATGACAATGTTATGCAATTTGATAGAGAACAAGAGTCTCACTTCATCAAGAACATTGCTGCCTTCTGGCGCTTCAAAACGGGTTAGAAAGTATACCCCGTATTCATTTTTTTGAACTGGATATGCAAGACGGAACTTGCCCCAACGTTCGAAGGATATGAATCCACCCTTGTTGTCTTTGACTGCTTTTTCAATAGCAGCTTCAATTGAACGTGCTTCGTCTTGGGTTACTTCTGGTACCGCAAGCATAAGCGCTTCGTAACGATGTAGCATTCTGCGCTACTCCTCAATAAAAACACACTAATTGGAAGTGACACTAACAGTGACATTCACTGTGCACTATAGGCTGAGCCTATTTAGCATGCTCGATCCATACTCAGGATCTGCATATATACAAAAATAGCAGAAATTGCAGGAAGATAAAGGAAAACCCCGCTTTTTGCGGGGTTTAATTTTTTATGCCAATTTTTGTTGGCGGGTAATCACACGACCGATAATCCGGAAGTGATCCTTACCGCGGACCAAAGCAATAGGCGGCTGTTTGTGGTTGACCGACTCAAGAACAATGAAGTCTTCAGTATAGGTCACCTGCATAATCGCCTTAACTGGCGTATCGTTACCATATTCCACGGCCGCGATATCACCCGAACGGGTCCACACTTCAGGAGAAATAATCACATAGTCACCTTTAACAAATGTTGGTGCCATTGCATTATTTTCCACACAGAGTGCAAACATTGCATTGTCGTTTGAATTGAGGACAGGAACAAAGACATCTTTGTAGCCAGTCGTGATTTGCATAAGCTGGTTGTTATATGGAGATGGATTCGATGGAATCTCACCGATAACAGGGACAACTTGAACACGCAATTCAAGATCAGATTTTTCAGGCAAACTTACATTTTTATCAATATTATCAGTGCGCTGACGACGTTCAGCGAACAAATCGATAGGACTAAGTTCGAATGCTGATGCGAGTTTCTTGAGAGAATCTTCGTTCCAGCGACGTGTGCCATTTTTGATGTGGGTCAAATAGCTTTCAGACATTCCGGTCTTTTCCGCCAAGACTTTGGTGGTCCAGCCTTTTTCCCGAAGTAGCTCTTTAACGCGAAGCTGCGTTGATGGTATTGCCACGGCTTTACTCCTTTTAAACCTTAGCTCTTTTTTCAAATTCATTGTATTATAGCAGAAAACACTTAATAAATAGGCTTTACGAGTGCGTTCTAGCTTATTTCTAATTGTACTCAAAACGCACAACTTGTCAAATGGAAAACTTTTAGTTTATGGCATTTTCTAGGCAAAAAATCCGAATTTCACGCAACCAATTTGAGCGCGAATTATGGGCGAAAGAGGCTCTGGCAGCCGGCATCGATGAGGTTGGGCGCGGATGCCTAGCCGGACCGGTGGTCGCCGCTGCGGTCATCATCCCCAAGCCGATAAAACGGCCATTCCTACGCGACTCAAAAGTTCTATCAGAAAAGATCCGAGAAGATGAATTTGCCTGGATAATCCGCAATTGTTGGTTCGGTGTGGGCATTGTTCACCACCGCGCAATTGATCGTTATAACATCTATCATGCGAGCAAAATTGCGATGAAGCGAGCGCTCATGGCCCTCTTTGCTAACTATAGCGGCACAAAACCCATCCAAGCCATCCTGATCGATGCCATGCCTATGGACCTCTCTGGCACTGCCTACCAAGCCATTCCTGTCCACCATTATCCCAAGGGGGAAGAATGGTCCCAATCGATTGCCGCTGCCTCAATCGTGGCCAAAGTGACGCGGGACCGAATGATGGAACGGATGGATCTGGTTTTCCCCGGCTATAAATTGGGGATGCACAAAGGCTATTGCACCAAGGAGCATCAGGATGCCGTCAAAGAAGAAAATCATTCGATTATTCACCGTATGACCTTTTTGAACAACCCCCACTATGGCCCGCAAAAGGATGAGTTCGATGAGCAAAGCTGCCTTTTCTGAGGTGATAGAAAGTAATCTTCATGGATTTTTGGCCCAAAGCTGGCAATGGAACACTTTCCCTGCCTTTGGCTCATTGGTCACTATCGAGGATAAAAAACGGATCATTTTTGGAATTGTTTATCAAGTGCAAACGGGATCGATGGACCCGGTTCGCTATCCATTTCCCTACCAAAAAACATACGATGAACTGATCAAAGAGCAACCACAAATTTTTGAATTTCTCAAGACCACCTTCTCCTGCGTCACTGTGGGCTTTGCCGATCGCGGCTCCATCTTCTATCAGCTGCCTCCTGAGCCGGCCAATATTCATGCATTCGTGGGCACCGCGAGCAGTGAGCTGAGCAAGCAGTTTTTCTACCAAAATAATTATCTGCATATGCTCTTTGCCGCAGTCCAAATCACGAATCTTGATGAGCTACTTCTGGCAATCTTGCGCCAACATGCCACCCTCGGCATTCTCAAAAAAGAGAAGATCGGCGCCTTTATGAATATCTATTCTTTATTAACCGCAAACGACTATCGGCGGATGAAGCTCTTTTTGCAGCGTGTTGAGCCAATGATTGTCTGATTGATTTTGAATAGCGTGATGCTACAATGAGAAAAGGGTTAAAAACGCTTTTCTTTAGGGGCTTTCATGGCACATATCAAAAAATTATTTCTCACACTTTCGCTGCTAGCCATGCAATCAACATTCGGCATGGCAGAAAAACCAGACGAATGGACGCTGGTCACATCAGAACAAGATCTTGATCAGCGGGTAGGTACGTTCATGGTCATTGATCGATATGAAAATCCAACGCCCTATTATGTTCATCCATTTGAACCAGAAGACGATGATATTATCGAACCATCCCGATATTCTCTCATTGATTGCAAAGGCGAGGATGACTTGTTATCCAGCGACATTCCTTTGAAAGTGAGAGGCTTAAAACTTGAAGAGCTTCCTATGGTGAAGCTTGGTGGCGAAGTTAAGTATGCCGATGAACCGGTAGTGCCCAATGAAATCAGGCTCAACTCTTTGACTATTGCCGACCAAGCGCAGTATATCCATAAACGCTTGCGCCCTCTATTCAGCCTACTGCCACAAGGTCTCATGGGGCAATTTATTAAAAATGTACGCAAAGAAAATCCTGTATTAAAATCCAATGCACCCCTCAGCTCTTTGCCTCTTGCCGACCAAGCGCAATATCTCCATAAACTCTTGCGCCCTCTATCCAGCCAACTGCCACAAGGTCTCATCACAGGACCACTTGTTAAAAGTGTGTGCGAGGTCAATCCTGTATTAAAATTCGAGCAATAAAATATGACACATATCAAAAAATTATTTCTCACACTTTCGCTTCTCGCTATGCAATCAATATTCGGCATGGAACAGACAACGATCACAGCCGGGGATGCTTGGATCTGGATGCAGGCCCTAGAGTGCGAAGGCATTGACCAATGTGCCAATGAGACATGTCCTATCCACCGTCTTTACACCTTAGCCGAAGCAAGAGCAAGCAAGAAACTTTGGCAACGCTTGAACATAGCTAAGCTGTATTGTAGTAATATGCCGACTTCTTTTAGGCTCTGCCAACTCACGCCAAATGAACAAAGACGCTACATTAATAATCATTCAAAATCGCTCCTAACGCTCCGCCTCATTTATCAAAAAACAGATGCGCCACTCAGTTGGCTTGCGCCGGAAACTTTTAATCGTGTTGAACAGCGCGTGATTGAAAATGAAATCAAACAGAATAACCAGATGCTATTAGAGCTCGAATAACAATAAAAAAAGCATACCCCATGACACATATCAAAAAATTATTTCTCACTCTTTCTCTTCTAACCATTCAATCAATATTCGGCATGGGTCCAGTCAGCAAAAAAGCTCGGACTGGTTCCGATGAATGGACGCTGATCACATGTGAAGAAGCTTTTGCTGGGCTGGGGATGGTAGGCAGATTCGTCGCCATTAATACAACTCCATTCGGGGATCAAAATAATGATCCAAATACTGATCAAGGGCTTGGAATCTATTCTGTTAACCCATTTGAGCCCGAAGACAACGATCATATCGATCCTTCCCTCTATAACCTCGTTGCTGACATAGGCGATTGCGACTTATTATCCAGCAGGGTGAGCTGTCAGGCGCCTTGGAAAGTGAGAGGCTTAACCCTTGAAGAAGCAAGGACGGTGAAGCTTGGTAGAGAAAATGAGTATGGCGACAAACCGGTAGTTCCCAATGCAATCAGGCTCGACTCTTTGGATCATAGTGAACAAACTAAGTGGATTGTTGACGATCATTTAAAATTTCCAAAAATCATAATGGGCCTCCAGCGCAGAAAAGACTGCATACTCAGTCTGCTACCAAAAGATATTGCTCGCTTGATCTGTCAACTTAAGATCACAGACGTACGCAGAGAAAATCCTGTATTAAGATCCGTATAATAACAATAAAAAACGAATAACCATGACACATATCAAAAAATTATTTCTCACTCTTTCTCTTCTCGCCATGCAATCAGCATGCGGCATGGATGCAGTAACTAAAAAGCTTCGTACCGATGATGAAGAATGGACGCTGGTCAAAACCAACGAAGATCTTGCGCAGCATGCCAAACACATCATAGCCTGTAGGCCTCTAGAAGCCACTAATCCGCTAACTACTATTTTGTTGAGCCAACACCACCGACACTCCGTACTAAGCCTGATGACCACCTTTTCATCCTCTATGCATGCGCAAGAGGATCAAATCCGCGTACCTTCAACTTTTCCTGTTCCAATCGCCACTTGACCCAATTTTCTTGGCACGTGAGACGTTTAATGTTTGAGGAAGCTCATGATTTGCATAATGGAATACAATCAAAAGATATTCTGATTAATGATGAAATTCTTTCTATAGAAGATGGTTATACTGGCGAATTGGTGCCTGTGTTGTCCAATGAAGGCAGAGACCTTTTCAAGATCAGCTGTTTGACCAAAAAAGCCCAAATAGACTATTTAAAATTTCCAAAAACTCTATTGGGTGTCCGTCGCTTTAGACAGTCCGCACTCAGCCCGCTGCCAACCGATGTTGTTCGCTTGATATGCAAACTCGGGATCGCTGATGCTCTCAGGAATGACATTCCGTTAGAATTTGAGTAACAAAAAAAATAGAATAACATCCATGACAAACATCAAAAAATTATTTCTCACATTCTCTCTTCTCGCCGTGCAATCAACATGCGGCATGGATGCAGAGTGGATAGAAATTAAAAGTCATCAAGAATATGAACCGTTTGTCGGTAATTTTATGGTTGCCTTTAGTCAACAAAGTCCACACTCTTACGTTTTCATTGCCCCCAAACAAACGCACTTCGCTAGATCGTTCTATCCTATTCATGGATTCACCCTATCTGAAGATACATTGAGCCGCAAAAGTATAGTGAACATGTGGGATGATGGTACGCAATCGTATATAACATGGGCAGGAGATGCCTTACGCCTACGCTATCTAACATTCGAAGATGCACGGCTCTTGCATGCTGCTATAAAAAGCAAAAAGATTAATTTATCTCTTAAAGGTCAGATAAATTCTGATCATTTCTCATTACCCGATGACGGCAAAGATTTTTTCAAGCTTCGCCATTTGCGAGAAGAAGATAGAAACAACTATGTTCATAAAAAATATTCAAGAAGGTTGCTGACCTTCATAGGCATTCGCAACCATAGAAAATCGATACTTAATACGCAGCCAAAAGATGTCATTCTCCTCATCGCTCGCTATGGGTTTGCACAAGCAAAGAGTGACGAAACTATACTAGAATTTGAATAACAAAATAGCACCTATGACAAACATCAAACAATTATTTCTCACACTTTCTCTGCTAGCCATGCGATCAGCATTCGGCATGGACGTGCCACAACCAATCCAATCGCCTGATGGGAAAAAGGGATGGGTAAAAGTTAGAACATTGAATGATTTTAAACCGTGTATCGGCAAATTTTTCAAGCATCAGGCTGATAATGAGCAAGGGTGCGAAATCGAAGTTGAGCTTCTTTTCAGCAATCCATATGAAGACATTTCTTGGCCATATGCCGCTTTCGTAAGCGAAGGCCGATTTGCCGGGCAGGTGGGCATGTGCGTCACCGGATATTATCTCAAGCGAGGTCAAGGCCCATTGGTACGGCTTTTAACCTTTGAAGAGCTGCGCGAATTGGACACTGCCTTAAAAAACAAAACATTTTCTCCGATAAACCATCGGAACCAAGTTGTCTTGTCCAATGAAGGGAAAGATTTTTTTCGGGCCAGCCATTTGACCCCTGATGAACGAGCGCGCTATCTCACGCAACCTCTGCGCATTCTATTGGGCATTCGCCGCTTTAGACAATCATCACTCAACATCTTGCCAAAAGATGTTGTGATCTATACAGGCAAACTCACACTCGTAGATAATCCAATATTAAAATTCGAATAACAAAACTTTGATCATTGAGTTGCCGGCTTTCCGGTGAGCCAGCGGTAGGCTGCATACCCTGCCGCAGCGATGCCCACAGTCACTGGCTTCCAATTTCGTTTGGCCCATTCGCGGATCTGATCAATTCTGCTCGAAGATTGATTTTCTGAAGGAGGAAGATTTGCAGCGCGTCCCTTGTCACGCTGTGTGTCTGCTTCTTTTTTTGGTGCTATTGGCACATCGGCTTGCGCTGGCACAGCCCTCATTTTCTTTTGCAACTCACGAGCAAAGTTTAAATAAGAGCGTATAAATTGATCCCAATATCTTTTATACAGCACTTTCTCTTCAGGCAATGCTCCCTGTGCTATATAATCATCCAATCGCACCCCTACATCTATAAAGTTCCCAATCTGCGCATCAGTTAGATTTCCATTCGCTATACCACTATTAATTTGTGCAATGGCAGAACCCAGGCCATCAGGTAATGAAAACATATTTTCAGAGATCAATATTCCCGATCCCAAAACATCAGCAACACTCGCCATATCTTTCTTGAGGTCAGCTTGAGACAATGAATTTAATTTTTGATACTCTTTTTCAAATTCTGAGAGCAGTGCTTCAAAACATCGTGGCTCCAGACGTGTAAGTGTCATCTGATAGTTTCTCGTAATTTTATTCCAAGATGTTCTGGTTCTTTCCCATACCTCATTCCTTTGCCCCAAATCATAATCACCTATGTATCGAAGAAAAAATATGCAATGTTTTTTAAGATCTTCTGAATCAAGAGCCTTAGTCAGAGAATCCGCATTAGGGGGAATGCCATGCAAGACAGAGTCGGTGATATAAGCATTAAATCTTGTCGCCTTGTCTTGAAAACCAGCCGGCTTCATTAGGCTCGATTCCAGCAAGAGTCTATTCATATTAAAAATACCAAATAAAATGCGTCCCAATTTCGCATTATTGCTCAATTGATCGTATCCATTTTGATTAAATACTTTCTCAAAAATCTGATCTATTTTTCTCCCCTCTTTAAAGAGGCTTGGCTGCCCCATCCCCGCCAGTTGCCCACCCAGACCAATCAAAAGAATCAAAAGTAGTTTCCTGAACATTGCTTCCCCCACCCTCTAAAAACTATCAGATATTACCTTTATACTATCGCCTCGCGAGTTGGGGGTGCAATAAATTTGATATTACGATACGCTAAAAAGAGGTACTTTTAGGGCAGAAAACAGTGGATGCCATCTATGTTCAATTTCATCAAGAATAAACTCCAAAAAATTTATACCGCCGTCACCAGCAAGCTCGCCTCCTTTTTCGGGCAGGCCACCGTTGACGAGGCCACACTCAAAGAGCTGGAAAAGCTTCTCATTGCTGCCGATACTGGCGTTGCAACCACCCGCACCATCATTGAGCAGCTGCGAGCCGGAATCAAGCGGGGCACCATCCAAGAAGGCGAAAGCCTGCGGACAGCTCTTGAGCCGATCCTGAATGATGTGCTGCTGCAAGGTGGAACACCAAACCTGGAAACGAACGTGTTTCTCTTGGTCGGAATCAATGGCAGCGGCAAAACAACCTTCGCCGCAAAGCTGGCCCACCTGCATGCCCAAGCGGGTAGGAAAGTTCTGTTCGTGGCCGCGGACACCTTCCGCGCAGCCGCACCTGAGCAGTTGAACTGCTGGGCAGAGCGTACGGGCGCCGATATTGTGCTGGGCAAACCAAACCAGGATCCTGCATCGGTGGTCTTTGAAGGGTGCCAAAAATTTAAAACCGGCAACTATGATGTCTTAATTATCGATACTGCCGGCCGCCTGCAAACAAAATCCCACTTGATGGATGAGCTGGGCAAAATTGGCCGCGTGGTGGCCAAACAGTTGCCAGATTCTGCCATCGCAACGCTGCTGACAGTTGATTCCATGCTCGGGCAAAATTCATTCGAGCAGGCAAAATTGTTCCAGGAAAGCACGAATGTGAATGGCATTGTCCTGACCAAAATGGATGGCACCGGCAAGGGCGGCATCGTGTTTGCTATCGCGCACGAACTGCATATTCCGATTGCCTACATCACCTTTGGCGAGCAACCGGACCAATTGAAACGTTTTAACGCACAGGATTATGTGCACGAACTGTTATATCAATAATGACTATGATTCCAGCACTGACTCTCGTGCGCCATTTGGCTCACAAGATACATACCCAGTATGATGATCCGGCACAACGGCACCAAGTTGTCTGGTGGCTGCTTGAGGCATTGACGGGAAAAAGTAAGTTGCAGTTGCTGGTCGATACTCACGAAATTCCAGAAGAGATAAAACTTCAGCTGCACGAACTGCTGCATGAACATGTTGCGCACAACAAACCGCTCCAGTATCTGCTCAAAACAGTTCCCTTCTGCAATCTGAACATTGCAGTCAGACCGCCCGTTCTCATTCCACGTCCAGAAACAGAAGAATGGTGCAGCTCCCTCATTGCCCAATTGCACCCCGTGCGCAATCTGCCGCTGCGTATTCTGGATCTGTGCACCGGTTCTGGATGCATCGCCCTCTCGCTTGCTCACGCGTTGCCAAACAGCCAGATTGTTGCCGTGGATATTGCTGATGAAGCGCTCGCGCTTGCGCAAGAAAATGCCACACACAATAAAATCTCAAACATTTCATTCATCAAATCCGATCTCTTTGCACAACTCGGGAACCAAACATTCGATCTGATCGTTGCCAATCCGCCCTACATCGCACACGCTGCATGGCAGGAATTGGAGCCATCGGTAAAAGATTGGGAAGATTATTTTGCACTCGTTGCAGAAAATAATGGCCTCGCGATTATCGCACAGATTATTGCACAGGCGCCCGCCTATATTCGCCCAAATTCCGCACTCCTAAACATGCCGCACCTCTGGATCGAAATTGGCTATGATCAAGGCCCGGCGGTTGCACAACTGATGCGCAATGCACAGTTTGATGCGGTCACCGTGCATAAAGATTTTGCAAAGCATGATAGACTTGTCTCCGGCTGCACTGCTTCAGAAAAACTCACACACAAGTCCGCACAAAAAACTCAGCATCCCGAATAGTTCCATTCGCCAGGCCCCTTCGTCACACTCCCTCTTACGCACGAGACTACGACGTGAACGGGGAAAAAAATAAATCTGTATAATTTTATGAAGATTTATAGGTATGATAAAACAGTCAACAAAATCTATCTGAGGTTATCATGCCTATCAAATCACGCATTATCGAACATGATGATATTCATGAAATTTTAAAACACATCTACGACACGCACCATTATCACGATATTCTTGTCGTCCTCGATATTGATAACACAGTTGGCGAATACAAAGATGGTTTTGGTGGAGATGAATGGTTCAGTGCAAAAATAAAACAGCGCATGGATGCCGGCGCCTCGATGGACACAGCTGTTGCGGAATTGTTGCCACTCAATCTTAAAATTTTACCAACCATTTGGCTCGAGCCAGTGCAGGACTGCACACCAAAATTGATTCGATTCCTGCAAGATATTGGCATCGCGATGATGTCTCTCACCTCCCGCTCTTTCCCAACAATGGATCACACTCTCGCACAATTGCACCGCATGGACATTGATTTTTCACGCAGCGCGCTGCATGCTCATCCCGTTGATCTCACCATGCGTGACACAGCTCATCATCGCCATGGGATCATCTTCAGCGGTCAGAATGATAAAGGCGAGTTGCTCGTGAAATTTTTCCAAACGATCGACTATCACCCAAAAAAAGTTATTTTTATCGACGACAAACTCAAGTATGTTGAGCAAGTTGAACGTGCTATGGCAGCGGCGAACATTCCCTTCATCGGCATTCGCTACAGTCATCTTGATGAGAAGGTTAAAAATTATAATGTTGCTGATCATGATGCACGCCTCCAGCAATTTTGTTTGGAATTTGTGGAGCCTGGTTCATTGGTACTCAGTAGGAATGAGAAATAAATAGGGATATTTAAAAAAGGAGAGCCATATGCCTTATTCACGCAATGAAGATCTACCAGACAACGTACGCCATGTGTTGCCAGATCATGCACAATCCATCTATCGCGAAGCATTCAATAATGCACTCAAACAATATGGCAACGAGGAACAAGCGTTTGCCGTTGCTTGGTCCGCAGTCAAAAAGCAGTATGCAAAAAACAGCGACGGTAAATGGAGCAAAAAATAATTGGGGTCCCCAAACATTTACTATTAAAAAGATGGGGCCCCCTCAGGGGATAATTTTATGTCGCGCAATAAACTCTGCACCATAAGCATCAATCCGCACGCAATTTCCTTTTCTCTTTTTGGCTCCGCGCACACACTTCTTGCCTACCAATCGATTCCTCTTTCCAATCTTGAATTAGTCCATTTGCGCATCTGCAATCCAACAAAGCTGAAAGAAATTATCGCCACATTCGCACAGACTCACACTCTGGGCAACATACCCGTTGCGCTCTCGCTGCAAGGCAACGAACTGATCGAACAGCGCGTCGTGATTGCTGAAAGTAGTCCCGAGGAACATCAATTTGCACTCGCGCACAAACGACACCATGTCTGGGATCAATGCTTTCTGCACCCAACGCAAGATGGTAATTTTGCATTCTATGCCTGCGCCCTGCCGCAAGCACTGTTGTTTCAATACAAGCTGCTTGCAATCAATGCGGGAATAAATCTTACGCACATCACCACGCAGCGGCTAGCACTGCTTCACGCCTATAAAAAAATGCAGGATAGCGCATTTCGCCCTGCGCAACTCGGCGTTCATCTGACGAAAAAAAATAATGATCTTGAAAATATTATCGATCCAGAAATGGTCTGGCGGATGATTAAAACTGGTCCCAACGTAGACTTGTCAGAACAGATCGATCCAAAGACACTCCTCATTCATTGCGGTCTTGAAATTATGGGAGAAGCAGTATGAAGCATATTAATTTTGTTGATTCCGTACCGAGAAAGAAACAAACCGAAGCGCACCTATGGGCAACACTCACGCTCGTGATAATGATTAGCGGCGCACTGCTCTTGCTGATCACACACAGCTTCCAAATTTATGAATGGATCACTCAACGCAGAGAGCTCAAAGCGCTGCAACCTAAAATTGATCAGCTCAATGCGCATACACAAAAACAAACAGAACTCACACAGAAAAAAGAAGAGATCGAACTGCGAACGCAGAGGATAAAACAAAAAATCGAGCGGGCGAAAAACCCACTCGATCATATGCAAACTATTATTACTGCATGCGCAGGAAGCCAGATTCAATCACTCAATCTCGACACGCAACGAATGGCACTCAATGGTGCGTGCACCAAGCCAGAAGATGCGGTGGCGATCGTGCAAAAATTAAATCAATCGGCTCATTTTAAAAACGTCACACTCGCAAGCGTTCAGCCCTACGTTTCGTATCAGAAAAAATCATACGAGTTTAAAATTCAGGCAGAAGTTAATCGCAATAAACTTATTTAGCTTTTTCGCGTAAAGCCTGTTGATAGTTGGGATTGCGAACTCTGCATATAACATGACGAGCATTGTTCTCCGCCTCAATAGCAAAAACAACATCTGCCAAGGGCGGAAAAAGTGCGACCACAACTGAGGCTGGCACTGGTGCTAATTTTGGCAACTGATTATTTTCCACGCGAGTATTGGCCAGAACTGGCTGCACACAAACAGGGGCTACTACTTTTTCTTCTTCTTCTCTGCCAAAAAGCCACCAGGCATACTGGCCATTCGTCTGGATAGGTTCTGGCTCCAGTTCTGATTCCATTCCCGAAAGAGATGAACAAATCATTGCACATAGGAAAATATAAAATGGTTTCACCGCGTAGCTCCTGATCCTTTTTTGCGTACTTCTTGGCATTTATTGAAGCCGTTCTTGCAAACTCAAAGCAGCATCCAACACAAACATTGCCGGTTTCTCGTCTTCTTTTATATTGAATTTTGTATCACTCGCTCCATTGATCGAACGGGAACCCACAAAGCCAACACCTTTAGAAAAACCCACAATGCGGAAATGCGGCGTACGAGTCGATTGAGCAAAATGACCTCGATTGTTTTTAGCATCAGAATTCATGCCCATTGCCGCTGAAACAGAAAATACGAATGCTAATGCGCACAGTTTTTTAAACATAGAAATACCCCTAAAAAAATCTTCTTCACGCTCGCGCTTATGGAAGCAATTCTCGTAGTCGCTTAGCAGCACCCGGTCCCATTTTTACCGGTTCTGCAGATACTTTTTCCAATTTTGCGTCACACAGATCCGAATTTGAAGCCTTTAACCATTCTGGAAAACTAGTAAATCCTCTTAACCATTCTGGATAGCTAGTGTCGCGAAGAATGCTTTCAGCAACAGGATCCACATTCATGGCCGCAGGCCCGTCATCAGCCTTAACCCGACGCTTTTTAACGACAGGAGCCATACTCATGACTGCCGAAACAGAAAATAGAAGTGCTAATGCGCACAGTTTCTTAACCATAGAAATCCCCTAAAAAATTATCTTTCGTCACTCACTATATTGGATAATATTCGAGCAAGAATGCCATAGCATTCGGAAAGCGGTGAGCCCCGCTGATCATTATTTGGCCGCTTTGAAGAACCGCGAATCATTTTTATTTTCCTGTTGAACGCCGATTGCTCGTCTAGCGCATTTTGCCGTGCCGTTTGAAACGCTTCTTCATTCTGCAATTCCCAAGAAACCCCCAACTGGTTCTTGTAATGCTTTTTATCAGACGGACCATCCACCATTTTTTGTGGTGTAGGAATCGGGCATGCTGGATCAAAATGCCAACTAGCATCCACTGAGGATGGGCAGCTCGCGGGCTTTTTGGCCATCTCTGGCGCCGCTGATACCCGATGCCTCAAACTGCTATCGGATCTACGTTTATGATCCATCGCCGCAAGCGGTTGTGTGGCGAAGCATATCAACACAAGAAATATAAAGATTTTTTTAACAACCATAACCTTCACCCTAATCCATTTTGAGAAAACCCCTAAGAACCCTTTATTTTAGCAGGTTTTTGGGGTTTTTAAAGGTATAAGGCGGTTATTTAAAATTTTCTCGTGAAAAATTGGCACCAAACCAACTTTTGCCCTACATTATTATAGTGAGAATTCTAAACACATAGGGGGCATCAATGAATCTCAAAAAGTGTCTATTTATCAGTCTGCTATGCGCAGCACAATCCAATTTCTGCATGGATCATGTAGTAAAAAAACGAACTGCACCCAATGATGGTCAGGAGTGGATTGAAATGAGATCTGCCGAGGATTTGCGTCGATTTGCTGGACCTTATCATGGTAAATTAGCCGCGGTTTCCTTTACTATGTCCGGGGAATGGACAACTTCCAGAGGAAACGACTACACATATCATCCATATCCATGTAACACTTGCTTTAATATGCCGCAGCGTAATTTAGAAATACACTATGCCCGTATTCAAAATAATACTATAGCTACTAGGATTGATGTTCTTGGCGCCACAGACAAACACTCTTTCCATTCTGATACACATCGGTTTATCTTCCCGGGATTCATACGCGGATTAACGCTACCCGAGATGAGAGAGATCATGCAAGGAACCGTTGTATATTCGTTGTGCCACTCATTTCACTGTCGCAAAGCTTTTGAGCGCTATCCGCAACAATATTCGCAACACTATTTCGACCAGCTGGCAAAAGAATTTGGCTACGAACTTGAAGCAAGGAAAAATGATTTTAAGCAATTAGATAATCTCACACCCAAAGAACAGCAGAATTATGTGCTCAAAAAATCCGGTATTCTCACGCTCTTGGGCATTCGTGCAAAAAGAAGAACTATCATGAGTCACCTTCCCAAAGAACTTCTTCGTGATCGCATTATCAAACCGCTCATCGCGCCAGAAACAGAACGCTTGAGCAAAAATTTGTTGGAACTTTAGATATGATACAAAAATTAATGTGCGCCCTGTTGGCGATCACCGCACAATCCAATCTCTGCATGGAACCTGAACAACCGGTAGCAGGCAATCCTCCCAATGATGGTCAGGTGTGGATTGAAATTAGATCTTCTGGGAATTTATACCAATACGAATCCGATCACGGGCAATTTAAGGATTTCCCAAAGTTTGGGAATCCTGGCAAATTAGCTGTCGTTTCACTTGGGTCAGCAACTTTTTCATCAGATTCGAAGCAACCAGAATGGTTCGCTATACCGCATCAGAAAGGTGCCGGCATATATTATGCACGTATTAAAGGGACTACTATCGAGGTTCTTAGCAAACATATCTATAGTTTCGATTGCCATAACGGCATCAAACATATCTCGCCCGCATTCATACGGGGTTTAACTTTACCAGAAATGAAGGAGATCTTGAAAACAAACGTTTTATATACTTTGTGCAAGTCATTTAAGGCAGAACTATACAAGAGTTGGGCCAACACCATGCAACATTTTGATGAACTGGCAGAAACGCATGCTGAAGAACTTGAAGGAATGAAACAAAAGTATAAAACATTACGCAACCTCAATCCCAAAGCGCAGCGAAATTATATGCTCAATCACTCAGGTATTCTCACCCTCTTGGGTATTCGTGCAAAAAGGCAATCGCCATTGAGCATGCTTCCCAAAGATGTTGTTTATAATCATATTATCAAACCGCTCATTCCATTAGAAACAGAGCGCTTAAGCAAAATGCCATTGAACTTAGAGCAACCTCAATGATTAAAAAATTAATCTGCGCCCTGTTATTATGCATCGCACAATTCAATTTCTGCATGGATGTGCAACTAACTGCGCCCGCTGATGGCCAAGTGTGGACAAGAATTAACGCGCAGGCGGATGTTGATCCGTTTGCGGATAAGATCGTCGCTGTCAGATCAGATTTTGTTGAAAGGTTTGCAGAAGGGGATTGGTCTAGCAACAAGCTCTATACTATAGATGATCCACATATCTTCTATGGCAAAATTGAGACTCACCATTATGATGCAATACCAAATGACTACACTTTAAACATATTCAAAAACGATCCCAACAAATCACCCATACATATTCAGTTAAATAACCAAGCACGCTTTTTCACCGAGAATCATCAAGCACTCTTTCGGCTTTTAACCGTCGCTGAAATGCAGTGTGTCTTATGCCCAGAAAGAAGTTTGTGTCTGACATTCGACAGAGAACGTTATTGCACACTTGATAACCTCACTCCGATAGAACAGCGGCGTTATGTGATCAATAAATCCGGCATTCTGACTCTTTTGGGCCTTCGTGCAAAAAGAAAAACTATAATGAATAATCTTCCCAAAGATGCTCTTCGTGCTCATATTATCAAGCCGCTCATCGCGCAGGAAACAGCGCGGATTGCTAAAAAACCATTAGAACTATGGCCGAAAGAAAAACAATCTAAGAAATGCGTGCTCCAATGATACAAAAATTAATCTGCGTCCTATTACTATGCGCTGCGCAATCCAATTTCTGCATGGATCGTAGAGCAGCACTCACGGTGCCCAATGATGGTCAGGTGTGGCACGAAATTAACAAAATGAAAGATGTTGCTCCATTTAGCAACCGCATTGTTGTTGCGTGTAGATTTCCCACTAATCTACGGACACATAATCCGTTAGAAAGAAATGGAACCTACTATGGCCACATCCGCTACCTCGATCCTGTGTTTGAAAGTACCCATTATCATTTAATGGTATTCGAACAAAAACGGAATACATCAAGCACTATGTTTCATCTAAATGACACATTTTTTTTCCCCACATATCGATTGCTCGTTCGACTCTTAACAGTAGATGAAATGAGATTGTTGTGTACTCCGGAGATCCAGACTAAACAACTGCCTTCTTTGGACGCTGTCATAGGTTACATCAACAGAAGGGACTATTGCACACTCGATAATCTCACACCAAAAGAGCGCAGAAATTATCTACTCAATAACTCCTGCATCCTCACCCTCTGCGCCCTTCGTGCGAAAAGGCAATCACCATTGAGTGCGCTTCCCAAAGATGTTCTTCATAATCTTGTTATCAAACCGCTCATCGCATTGGAGACGGAGCGCATTGGGAAAGAGAAATTGCAGCTAGAGCGGCCTCCGGTGCCTGAAAAAAAATTGCCGCCACAAAAAGAAAAACCGGGATGCGAGATCCAATGAATCCTATGAATTCTAGATAAAAGCCCCGCTTGTGATACACTTTTGCAATCAGTCCCCAACTACTAACGCATTTCAACATCGCAGCACCAGATATGCCACGCATTAAAAAACTTCCCAAACACGAAGCGCACAAAATAGCCGCAGGCGAGGTGGTCGAACGGCCATCAAACATCGTCAAGGAACTGCTCGAAAATGCGGTTGATGCCGGTGCGACAAAAATCAGTTTGTATATCGAAGATGGTGGCAAAAAATTAATTCGCATTCTAGATAATGGCTGCGGCATGGATCGTGAAGATGCGCGCCTTTGTTTTGAAAAGCATGCCACAAGCAAGATCTCTTCCATCGATGAACTTGATGCCATACAAACATTTGGCTTTCGTGGCGAGGCTCTCGCGAGCGTTGCAGCCATTGCGCAAGTCACGCTGGTGACCAAGCAGGATGGCGGCAATGAAGGAATTTTCGTTGAAGTTGAGCACAGTGAAATTATCAATGAAGAAGTGGTCCCTGCACCTACTGGAACTGATATTGCGGTGCGCGAACTGTTTTTCAATATTCCCGCGCGCAAAAAGTTTTTGAAAAAAAAGGAAACTGAGTGGCGCCACATTCAGCAACTCTTTCAAGCATTTTGTCTCGATTATCCCGCGATTCATTTTCTCCTTTTTTCCGAAGGGCGCAATGTTCTCAATTGCCCGCCCGCGACAACCTTTGCAGATCGCTGCGCACAACTCTGGGATCATGATACGGCCAAACAACTGCTGCCCATCAGCGCGGAACGAGAAACTCCCGCAATCAAAATTTCTGGCATGATTTCTGATCACAATGTGTTTCGCTACGATCGCAGCGGGATCTTTTTTTTCGTTAATAAACGTTGGGTGAAAAATAGTGCGCTCGGATCGGCACTGCTCAAGGGCTACCAAAATGTTATCCCACCCGGACGTTTTCCCCTGGCTGCACTTTCGATCGAGATTGATAACACACTCATTGATGTGAATATCCACCCGCGCAAGGAGGAAGTGAAATTCATGAATCCGCGCATGGTGGAGGTGCTCATTCAAGAGGCGGTCAAAAAAGCGCTTGAGGAAAATTTATCTTCAAAAATTAATCGTGATGTTTCTTTCACGCCACGTGTGGAAACCTATGCGAACAGCTATACACAACCAGTTCAAACGGCACAGATTGCACCCCGGCCAACCGGCATTCTTGGTAAATTTGGAAAATTCTTTCAGGACTCTGCAGAAAATTATGAGCAGTCACATCGATCTGCAATGCCAAATATCACTGAGCAGGCGGTCCTGCGCGATTTAGAGCACTCATTAGACAATGAACCGTTTGATACTGTGCCTGCAGCGCCAACAACGTATGGCATCAAAGAAACTGCACAATCGATACCAGACCGTCCGATCACACAAGAAAAAATAAAACCAAACTATCGCCTGATCGGGCAATACCATCAGACTTATCTGCTCATCGAAGAGCCAGATGGATTATTTCTCGTTGATCAGCATGCGGCGCATGAACGCATTTTATACGAACAGTTCACAGAAAATTTTGAAAATATTCCCACGATCACCCTGCTCTTTCCGGAACTGATCAGCCTTTCGGCAGAAGAGAAAAAACAGATCGAACCGTATTTGCACATTCTGCAGGAGAATGGGATTTGTGTGGAATTATTTGATGATTCGCAACTCATTGTCCGCTCAACTCCGGTGCATCTGCGCGATGTTTCCATCGAGGCGCTGATCAAAAAAATGATCGCCGATTTGAATGAGATGGAGACGGTTGATCAAAAAGATTTCTTCAAAGAAGCGCACGAAAAATTGCGCGCGCAAATGGCCTGCAAGGCGGCGATCAAAGCGGGAGACACGCTTTCTCGCGAGCAGATGGAAAAACTTCTTTCCGATTTGTATCAAACATCAAATCGCTTTTCCTGTCCTCATGGGCGGCCAACGAGTTGGTTGTTGCGGCTCGATGATATTGAGAAGAAATTTAAGCGGGACTATAAGTCTTATAAGCAGCAGTTTGATTAAAACTGCTCATCCGCTGAAACAGAAACGGCAATCCCCGCCTCATCACACCGCTTCTTAATCTCAGCCAAAAGCGCATAGCGCGTCTCTTCATGCCCTTCCTGTCTGATCCAAATGCGGAACAGTACCGAAGTGGCCCAGCTGGAAACTTCCGAGATAGCAATGCGAGATTTTGGATTTTTCAGAATGCTTGGGGCTGTGCGTGCAGTTTCGTCTAGAATTTCCAACACCTTTGCCAGATCATGCTCATGGCGAACGCGCACATGCATATCCAAGCGGCGGCTCGGATAGAAAGAGCGGTTAATAACACTTTGCTTGATGAACATTTCATTGGGCACACGCACCAACTGATTATCAAAGGTTCTCAGTTTGACCGATAACAAATCAATCGATTCCACCGTGCCCTGATGCGTATCACACGTGACCACATCCCCAATTTTGAAAGCCCGCTCGAGCAACAAGAAGATCCCACTAAGCAAGTTGGAAACAGTTGTTTGTGCGGCAATACCAATGGCGATACCGGCGATACCAGCTGCACCCAAGAGTGCCGAAAGTTGAAAACCAAGATCGTTCAAAATAGCGATCGCGATAAACAAAAGACCGGCATAAAAAATAATATTGCCAGCCAGACGCGCAATATGTTCGCCAACATGCTGCTTGAGGGAACGATGAGCAACCCGATAGGCAATCCAGAGCCCGGGTATACCCACGAAGAGCAGAACTGCAATCCTGATAACCAGACCAAGATGCGCATATAAATTACATTGCAAGAAATCAATCATAAAATCCAATTCCTATCGATAAAAGCTATTACCGCCAAAGGGATTGCCAAAAAGCCGTGCGGTGAACATCCGTGTTACCGACATGCCCCGTAGGCGCAGTCCATAATTGATAAACCAGAAGCCAATGCAGGCAATGAGCAGGCGGAGCAAAAAATTTCCTAGGGTGACGATAATGATTACCAGGCCAAAGGCGATAGCCAGTAGGCTGACAATTTGTCTCAATAATCTATTGTTCATAAAATCTCTTTAGCTTTTTATTTTTACCCTATCCCTTACTCTGGATGGGGTCCCGGACAGCCCTGGCCAAAAAGCCGTGCGCGGGGATTAAAAAATTGATATGATTCAGCTTATTAAAAAATGAGCTACGTGACAAACTAACGATCGATAAGAATCTCTAGATTTTTGACACATTATTTCTCTAGGATACCTTGTATAGTTAAGTACTATCATTTTTTCATAAGGGAGACCGACAACCATGGCATATAGTGTCAAATCCAAAAAAAGCGGCAAAATGTACTACTTGCATTCTAAAAATGTAAAGTTGGCTGGTGACCGCAAACAAATGATCTACTACTTTGCTGGTGAGGAAAAATCAAATGCACTCGATGCATTACCTGCTGGCTATGAAGTAATGGAAAACAAACGCACTGGCTTGCCAATGCTTCGTAAGAAAAAATAGGCCTCTGCGCTTATATAAAAAGACCCTGAATTCGTTCGGGGTCTTTTTTATTTCTATACCGCCTCTTGCCGAAAAATCCTGCCACTTCTTTCAAACCGATCCCTTTTTTGTATAATCTCTTGTGACGTACCTCACAAAGATTCAAAAAGGAAAAAAATGAATACTGGTCTCAGCGAAAAACATCGCAAAGAAATGGCACACCATCTGAATATCCTGCTTGCAAATGAATATGTGCTTTATACCAAAACACTCAAATACCATTGGAACGTGGAAGGCAAATGGTTCGGGCAACTGCATGCTATGTTCAACAAACAATATGAGGAACTTCTCGAAGTGGCAGATACCGTTGCTGAACGAGTTCGCGCACTGGAATATGAGGCCTTTGGCACACTCCATGAATTTGCAAAAGCAACGAGCATCAAAGAAACTCCTGGTAAGAATCCAAAGGATGTTGGCATGATCAAAGATTTGCTCGATGGGTATGAGATTATCATCAAGCAGGTCCGCGAGATCACCGACTTCTCTGCGAAAATTAATGATATGGGTACTAATAATATGTTGTGCGATCTTCTTGAAAAGCATGAAAAAACTGCTTGGATGCTCCGCGCACATTTGCAGTAAAGTAACTGTATCTCAATAAAACAGAAAAGGGGTTATTGTATGAAGTATGAATATAAAATAGTACAGCTAGATACCTCAGGCTACTATGGAGGAGGTACGGTAGATGAAAAAAAGTTATTAAAAAAATTACACAGTTTGGCAGACCAGGATTGGGAATTAATAACTACCCTGCCTCTGACACAGAGCTCTATGATGACAAGGATGAGTAGCACCAATGAGGTTTTACTTATTTTTAAGCGACCAATGAAGAAAATCGTGAAGAAAAAAGTGAAGAAAAAAACAGCTCGGAAATAATCCCTGAAGCCTATGAATAAAATCGGTGCGTATGCACTCACCATCTTTTTAGTCGGAACGTTCATGACAACACTCACAAACAATGAGAACGCCACATTCGCTGGCGGATGTTTTTGGTGCATGGAACCGCCATTTGAAAAACTCACTGGTGTGAGCACGGTGGTATCTGGCTATGCGGGTGGCACCGGCAGCGCATCGAACTATGACAATTATGCGCAACAGAATTTTGTTGAAGCAGTACAGATAACCTACGATCCAAAACGCATTTCCTACGATGATCTCTTGAATGTTTTTTGGCGCAATATCGATCCGACCGATCCGGATGGACAATTCGTTGACCGCGGCAAACAGTATCGCGCGGCAATTTTTTATCACTCGCCTAAACAAAAAGCGGCCGCTGAACAATCGAAAGAACAACTTTTCAAATCTGGCCGTTTTGCAAAACCGATCGTCACCGAAATTATTCCCTTCACCAATTTCTATCCAGCAGAAGAGTATCATCAGAAATATCACACGAAAAATCCGGTGCGCTATTGGTGGTTCCGCTCGGGATCAGGCCGAGATCAATTTTTGGACAAAGCGTGGGGAAAGAACCGTATGAGTGTGCAAAAAAAAGAAATTCAATAACCCTCTAAAAGGAGAGTATGTATGTTTAACCTATTTCACCCAAAACAAATGTTTACCAAAAAAGATTGGATAATGTTTGCTGCTGGCGCCGAGGCATTCCACACACTAACTCACATCATCTTGCCCTTCACCAACTGCATGCCAATCAAGTTCATGTTCTTTACCGTTGGGCCAGCGTTTAATATTGCTGCAATCGCGATTAACCTAGTGGCCACTGCGTTGTTGCTCTGGTGGGCGTCTAAACAGCAATAGGAAAACTGATGAAAAAAAAAATGAGAATGCACTCATAAAACAGCTGGCAACAAATGAGGGTGCGAAAAAAAAGGCGCAACCAACGATCATTCATCCCATGCTCGCCACACTCACGCACACCTATTTCTATAGTCCTGATTGGATGTATGAAGAAAAATTTGATGGAGAACGGTGCATCGCATTCAAAAATGGCTCCAATGTTATCCTCAAATCACGCAACAATAAATCGCTCAATATCAGCTATCCAGAAATAAAAAAAGCAATCGAAGCGCTTGATGTTACCAGTGTCATTCTTGATGGTGAGGTGGTCGCATTCAAAGGCAACCTCACCAATTTTTCCCTACTTCAATCGCGGATGAATCTGAGCAATCAGGAGAAAATAAAACAAAGCAGTGTGAAGGTGTACTACTGCATCTTCGATCTGCTCTATGTTGATGGCTACGATGTCACTAAAATGCCACTCGTCGAACGCAAAGCACTCTTGAAAAAAATCATCTCTTTCAAAAAACCACTGATCTACACCCCGCATGAGTTCAAGAGCAGCGACGCCCATTTCCATGCAGTGTGCAAAAAGGGCTGGGAAGGATTGATTGTCAAAGATGCTATGAGCACCTACCAACACAAGCGATCGTCGTCCTGGCTCAAATTTAAGTGCGGCTACGAGCAAGAATTAGTCATCGGCGGCTACACAGATCCAAAAAATTCCCGCGTCGGCTTTGGGGCCCTGCTGCTTGGCTACTATAAAAATGGGAAATTATACTATGCAGGAAAAGTGGGTACCGGGTTTGATGAGGCAACATTGAAAATGCTCAAAAAGAAATTTGATGCGATCTCAAGTGCAAAGTGCCCATTCATTAATTTTGATGATTCGCTCAAGGGCGTGCATTGGGTCAGGCCGAGCATGGTGTGTGAAGTTGGATTCAGCGAATGGACTAAGAGCAACAAATTGCGCCATCCGCGATATCTTGGGTTGCGCAGAGATAAACCGGCCAGAAAAGTGTTACAAGAGGTGTGATAATTAGATTGTGAACTCGAGACCATCATAGCCAACGATAATCTCCACATCATTCTCACGTGCAAGTTGGCTGAATTTTTTACGAGCGGTCTTCATATCTTTATAAAACCCAGGCCCCAAATGAACGAATGCTATTGTGCTCGTATATTTTTTAAAGAGAGAAACCAAGTTGGGCACTCCCGTGTGCCCAAACACTTTTCCTGTTTTTGCATCACGCCGCACCAAGCCCCCCTGCCGCATCGAGCTCGCTTCGGTGATGACCAGATCGAGATCTTCGAGCAGATGATGGTACATTTTCTCAATCCAAATCATATCGCCGGTATATAAGATTTTTTTCTTGTTGTGAATGATCAGATAGGCATTCGATTTCACCTTCAGACTGTGAATGGTTGGAATTGGCACAATCGTATACCCATCGAGAGAGAAGGAGGAGTTGGTGATCATGATCGGCATATTCTGAAATTTCTCGGGAGCATAAAGCGGGAAATCGATTTTTTGATAATGACCGGTGCGCACAAAAAATGCATGATCGGGATGCAAGTGCGTGATGAGAATGTAAGAAAATTTTTGTTTGAGGAATTCTGGCTGGCCGCAATCAAGTAGGAGCGTGTTATCAATCAGCACGCCCGATTTTTTGGAATGGTAGGGAGCCGATTCTTCAATCTCCCCGCGAGTACCGAGAATTTTAATCTTCATTATCAAACCTTTTTTATTTCCTCATCCAATTCCCCTATTTGGGGGTCCCCATCCAGAAGATAGGGATTTATAATTTGTATCGAATGCTGTTTATCCTCTGGATGCTGCGTTTTAAAATCCAAAACCACACAAGAAGGATCTTCATATTCATACTGCTGCGCCATATCTCCCGATGAGGATAAAAATTGTCGATAGACAAGAAGTGGAAGTTTGAGAGCAATAACTCGCCTAAAATTACTATATACTTCCCGAACAAAGCGAGTATCTTGACCTCGCTTCAAATCGGACCATTTGAGAACATCAAAAAGGCGTCTATTAATTGAAACATTACCATTGGTTAAGAACCAGTGCTCCTCTTGAGGTTTCTTCGGATTAAAGAGATACTGCCCTCCTTTTAATTTTGTGAAATAGTAAAAGGAGATAAGAGAGTTGGGATTCGTATGATAAATATATTGGTGAATAAGAAAATTGAGATCATATCTCTTAAAACAATATTTAATAATTTCAACTCGCTGTGGATGCGGAACATCGTCTGCATCTTGGCAGATAAAGACATCCCCCATCGCATGTTCGCAGGCTCTATTTCTATTCTGCCCCGCATATAATTGCTCCTCGGATGTCACCAGCACAACGGGGAAACTCCACTTCTCTTGCTGCAACACATCAAAAATAATCGGGGGAACTTTGTGCGATTCTGAGAGTGAGATGACTACTTCATCCGGCAAGAGAGTTTGATTCTCAAGAATTCTAAGCAGTGCATAAAGATGTTTTGCGTGTCCATAATAGCAGGGAATAATTACTGAAACTTTAAGATCTTTTTGAATGGTTTCTACTGCTTCATTTTCTGGCACACTATCATCTGCATGCGCCAACAGTGCGATTAATCCAAGAAATATAACAAGACGCTTCATTGTTCACCCAAAGAAAATAGGTACTATACTCTGCCCATATTGATATACATAAACCCATATTTTTTTAACAGTGCAGGATCATACACATTTCGTGCATCCACCATTATTTTTGTGTTGCAGAGAGATGCCATGTGCTCAAGATCAAGTGCTCTAATCTCTTCCCATTCCGTTAAAACAACTATGCAATCAGCGCCGCATACCGCCTCATAGGGAGAATTAAAATAATGCACGTGAGGAAATAATACCTTCATAGAATCGATGGCCTTAGGATCATATGCTCGAATTGAAACCCCTTCTTCGATAAGCGCTTGAAGCACCGCAATGGAAGGAGCGTCTCTAATATCACTCGTTTGTGCCTTGAATGATAATCCAAGCACCGCAACCGTTTTTTGCGCCGGCTCAGAGCCAAGCTGCGCAAAAATATCCTGAATCAATCGATTAATATGATTTCTATTGGACGCTCCCGCCTGATGCGCAAGCGAAGAAGAAATTTTGCCCCCTCTCATCACATTCGAGAGCAGCAAGGCTTCTTTTGGCAAACATGCTCCGCCATAGCCAGGTCCGGGTTTGATCATCCCCGTTGGCAACAACTGCTCACTCAATGCAAGCCCCTGGACAACAGACGCAATATTCGCACCAAACTGTCTGCTCAATAATGCAAGTTCATTCACATACGCAATTCTAATGGCAGAAAAAGTGTTCCATGCATATTTGATAAGCTCGGCAGTTTCAAAGTTTGTTTTGATGTAGGTGAGATTGTCTCCCAAAAGATCTTGATAGAATTCTTCCACTTTTTCTATTGCCTCAAGCGAATCTGCGCCGAGAACGATAGGGGTGATTCCATACACATCACGCAGCGCAGAACCCTCTCGCACAAACTCTGGATTATAAACTAAATGGATTTGGTTATTTCCCTGCCTGAGCAGCTGATTCTGCAATTGCCTCATTGTCCCAGGCGGCACCGTGCTTTTTATGCATATTATTTTTTGCTCATCTTGGCGCACACATTCTTGCAACACATCCTGAAATGCCGCATACAAAAAAGAACAATCACACTCACCATGCGCATCGCTCGGCGTGGGAACACAGATATAAAAAATATCTGCGCAGATCGCCTCACGCACTGTATTGAAAAAAAATATGTTCTGATCAATGCGTTCAAAAAGCAGTTGTTCCAAATTTGGTTCATAGATTGGTAATTGCTTATTTTTTAGTTTGGCAATCCTGCCTTGATCTATATCCACACATAAAACGGTATGGGAACTTTTGGAAAAAACAGCCGCCATGACAAGACCGATATGACCGCAGCCAATCACGGCCACCTGACGCGCTTCAAGTGGAATGAATGCGAGAAGAAGGATAAGGAAAACTGTTTTATTCATTACTACTGAACCTTTTAAAAATTGTGCCATTCTCCTACCTTGCACACAATGCCATGTGAGGATAGTCTAAAGCACAACTCATTCCTTTTTTATTGGAGAGCAATGATGTCTATACAGACTACAATCGTGAGCATCGGTATTTTATGTGCAATGCCATTGAGTGGCTTCACCATACAACAGGAACCTGTCCGTAAAATATACACACAAAATTCTATTTTAGAAAAAAAAGAAAATTACAAACCGCGCCCGGTTAGCACTAGAATGCGCTATGCAACATGCACTGGTGCTGCCTGGTTTCACGGAGACTATCTCGCCGTCCTTAATCTGTATGGAAATCATCTGACTATCTACCGCTTTGATCCTGCACGAGAAACCTTAGAAACTATCCAACATATTGAAAATAAAGATGGAGCAAAGTTTAATTGGCCAGAACACTTGGATGTATCTCACGATGGCAGATTGCTCGCCGTTGCTAATTCACAGGGCTCTTCCGTTAATATCTATCGTATTGATCTCGATACACATCTGATCAATCCATTACCCATTTTCACACTGCCAACAAAAGATCTTCTTCATAATGTGCGTTTTAATGCCAACGCATCTTATTTAGCATGCGCCTCGTTCGATCAAAGGACATCGCTATGCATATGCAAAGTGGTGAGAAATCAGACAGAAGCTAGTCTTCAATTGGTCTACTGCGAAGAAAATAAATCAATATTAAAATTAAAAGCTACGCACTTTACTCCCGATAATCGCTACATCATATTGGCATATGCACTCGGACTTAGTGCTACGAACTCATCGCCCGCGCAAAGCTTATTAGTGGTGCGTCGGTTCGATGCAGTCCATGGTTCTGTTGGAGAAACCGTTTGCTCTATACCGGGCTCCTATCACCCAGAAGATATAGTACTTTCGAACAACAACGACGCCATTATCATGTCTGATCAGGCACATGATGAATTAATCATATACCCATTCGATCCTGAAACTGGTCTTATCGATCCGAATGCAACAATAATAGAAAATCCAGAAGCACAATTGAGCTTCCCCCATGGCATGGCTTTTTCAAAAGATGGCAACTATTTGGTGGTCGCCAATTATGGGGACGATTCTTTTAATTTGTATAGGGTGGAATCGTAAACATAATGGAATCTATTTCCCAATCTCTTACTGGGGCCCCCGCCCGCAGGGTGGGGATGAGTCGATCAGTAACAAATTCAGATCAATCTCGGCAGCTGGCGCCACCGACTACTAATCCAAGCATCACAATCAACAATGAAAGTGGATAAGAATAAACAACCCACGCATCACCGTTGTGCAGATGAAAAATAATCGCAAAAATCATCACACAGCTGATAGCGCCTGCGGCGATGCGCGGCATACATCCGAGAATCAGTGCAAGACCGCCAAAAAATTCTGCACACGCTGCGGCAAGGCCCCAGATCATGGGCGCGAAGGTGATGCCAACAATCTGCATCACTGATCCCAGCCAGACCCATTTTTCCACGCCAGCGCTCAATTTCATAAAACCATGAGTGAGAAAAACAAATCCAATGCCCACACGGATAATAAAGAGACCAAGTTCTGAACGGGTTTGTGGCAAACTCATAATAAATTTCATACTTATGCTCCAAAATAATTGAGATAGGACACAATCAATAATGCAAAGTTAGTGGCATAAATAGAAATGCAGATGGGGCATATTGCATGAATACGAAATAATAATAAGTAAGCAAGATAGAGAGAAACCAGACACGCGGCCACAGCGCTATAAAAAATAAATCCAACGGCTCCCACAAAAGCCGCGACGGCTATCATGGAATAAAAAAGCAGCCCAAGGATGCCATTACTCACACCCAAGATGCTGCCATATTCACTCAATATTGGTTTGGTACAGGACACCCTGTCCGACAACTCGCACACCGGTTTATACTCTGGATTGGCAGCCAATGCCTGCTCAAGGCGATAGACATAGAACGACAATCCAAATCCACACAATGATAATAGTACTATGCTCAGAATCACGATCCTCATCCTTCTTTTAATATATTTAAAAAACTATAGTCCCGGTGAGCCATGCTGAAATACTATTCGCATCAAATGCTTTTGAATGACTCGCAGAAATACCAAAACTCAAGATACAGGGTTTACCAATCGGCGTTTTGAGCCATCCATGAGAAATAGTTGCCACACCGCTATGGCGCACTTGGGTATTGGAATGAATTGTCTCTTTCGGCAAAATAATAGCCTGATTAGTGAAAAATGTAACGTCATACCCAATCTCAACAACAGTCAGCTTATACCGCATCTGCAGAATGAAAAAAAGATCACTCACATTCCCTGGCTGAATTTTTGAACCTTCGGGCAAAATAGGAGCCCATGAGCGATTGAATGAATGCAAAAAGCGCCCCTGGAAAATGGCATCACACGAATAATGATCCTCGCTCACCATGCTATAGGAAGCCTCACCACCAACGCCCAGTGTGTAGACCCGTGTGCCAACAAGCGGCGTGAAAAGATCATGCTGATCAATCTTTCTGCGCAGCGGAAATCCCGCAACGCCATAGGCCACCAGCTGCCCATGCTTGCCCGCGAAATAACGATAGCCACCAGAGAGCACAAGATCGTCAAGTCCGGTGCGGGATGCCTCAAATCCATGTTTGCCTTTGAAAGATCCATGATCAGTCTCAAGTCCGGTGGTCGCTTCAACAAACCAATGTTTGTTCGGCACACATCGTGCGTTAAAAAGTGCACCGCCAACACGCCGTTTTTCATCGACCGTCGTATTATTTTGAATATCAATCAGGCCATGGCTGTTGCGTGCATAGAAAATCGGCACTACCGATAGTGGCCAGCGAGTCCGTGTCTGTTCGGGCAAACCTGAAATATTAAACGCCCGGCGAATGCGCAAGTTATAGACGAGCGTGACTGCCTGCAGACTACTTTGAAATAGGAGAGATACAAAAAGAAGTTTTACGAGAAAATTTTTCGTGCCATTCATTACCGAATTCATTACTACCCTTTCTACTCAACACACTCTCCTCTGAAAGATTATGCTATTATTGAAAAAAGAAAATGTGTATCGTTCAAAAAAGGTGAAAAGTATGATAATTATCGACATCCTATCAGGCACGCCACCATGGGTCTGGTTAGTTTTTGGTTATTTAATAATCATCGGCATAAGAGCACTCAGACCAGCCACCGTTTCCTTCTACCAAATCATTATTCCCGTTGCCATCTTTTCGCCCTGGTCTTTCCACGCGGTAATATCACTGTTCTCATCTTCGCTCATGAGTATCGTCACCTGGATAGGTGGATTACTTCTCGGCATTCATTTGGGCATTTCGCTTTTTTCGCGCGGCATCACCGTTGATCGCACGAAGATGGTTGCACATCTTCCGGGTAGTCCTCGAACGCTCATCTTATATCTCATCTTTTTTTGCATGAAGTATGCAATGAGAGCCAGTCTCGCAATCAATCCAGAGCTCGCACAGAGTTTCGCATTCATGTTGATTGATGTTGGCACCTCAGCGACAATATCGGGAATATTTTTGGGCCGATTGTTTTTTGTTATGCGAAAGCGCTAGAAATTATTTCCGGACTTCTTGGAGATACAGGTCATTCTTTGCACGACTAACTCTCATATTGAATCGCGCCTCATATATGCATTGTGCAAGGAAACAGAGTGTCTTTTGGTTGAATTGATTGAGAGGCGATTCAATATTTTTCTTTTTGCAATAGAGTATGCGCTGCAGCACCTGAGATTCTTCAATCACCTGTTTCTGGTAATATTTTTTGAGCTCTGCTTCCGTTTTATAGGTGAGCGGAAGCGGAACAATCGATTCATTCAAATCTGCATTTTTCATCAACTTGTGCGCTTCTGAATCAATAACTGCTTTTTCAATCAAACGGACGACATCTTTAGAGCATTGATACAATGCTGATCCAGGATCCTTTCTTGCAATGTGTAGCAATCGCTGAACTGGCCAGAATGTTTTGAGCGCTGTATTGCGAAAATACTTTATTTGTTCGCTCGGCATCAAGTTGCTGATGGTCACGCATGTCACATCACCTTCACGATGACGGGCGCTGCCCCATCTTTGAGGCCACAAATGGCCAGCTTGCAACGCCTCTATCCACCAATGCGCTTCCTTCAGCGTGATAAGTCTCAGCAAGGCATCTGAAGGAATCTCAAGTGTCATTCCTCCGCCATAATAATAATAAAATCTACGATCGAATGTGTTATTATCAAAAAGAAACACATATTCAGTGGGATCATCTTCATTAATTTTATTAATGTTCCCTATGAGTCGATCCATTTGCCCACTCCTCAAGGCAACAACTTTCTGAATGAAAGGAGCTAAATACCTTTTTTGTTCTCGCACAAAGGCATCAGCATTCTGCCACACATATTCGCCCCCGGGAAGACAAGTCCACTCATGCCCATCATCGAGGTGCACTAGTTCTGGTTCTGGAACAACATCCATGCAAAAGTTTGATTGGATGATTGAGAGGAGAATCAGGAATAAACATTTCTCGTTCATTACGGCTGCTCTTTCTTTGAAGTTATTTTTCAAACACTAACCCTGCCCCAGGGAGCATCTCAGGATCGTTCTTTGCTCGCAATTGATGCACCCATCCATCAAAGGTTTGCTCGGCGATTAAATGCACAATTTCTTTGGGACATTGAGCTACTAAATTTCCTTTTCTCTTTCTGAGTGCCAGCAAAGAAACTGCTTCATCTTTTCTCTCAGATGCACTCTTTTCAGGGCAACATTTCTCAAATGCACGGCCGCGAAAATATTTTATCCGCTCACTTGGTATTAAGTTCTCGGTTGTCAACTTTTCATGTGCAAAGTTATGCATAAAGCTCTGCGCTTCTTTGCACGTGAGAAGACGCAGCGCTATAAGCGTAACTTTGCTAAAATCTACATCGCTATTAGGCCAAGATCTATACAAAACAATCGAGTCAAAAACAGTTATAATTCTGCCAAAGCCATGATTCGGATGTCCCTCTAATATGATGCCCTTATCGGGAATATCATCTGATTTCCACGCAACAATCAAGCCAAAAAATGGCTCTAATGCCGCCGGATTACCACGCCTGATCTGCGTCCACTCGTGGCCATCATCGAGGCGCACTAATTCTGGTTTTGGAATTTCATCCATAGCAAAATTTGATTGGACAATTGAGAGGAGAGTCAGAAATAGAAGTTTTTTGTTTTTTATGTTCATCATTGGTGTTTTTTCTTGGGTTCAAAAATGGGAAAATCCTCGCACATTACTGAACATTACATTCTGGAACATCCGATGCGCCTGCATGAGATATCGCTCCTTTTCTTCCCGGTAGTAGTTCTTGCCAACATTCCGCATCAATGTTATAGCGTCCAAGGAGATAGCATCCAATCAACTTGCGCGGTTTTTCAGGCAGCGTGTGCAGCCATGATTCAGGATCTTTTGCTGCAGTCAGTAAAAGCGTGACGGTTGGTACCAGTTTTTCATACATACCTTTGCGATAAAGTCGTCGTTCGCTCGGCATCAGATCTTTGAGGGAAAGACTATGGCCATGCCACTCATAATTTAAGGAATCGTTCTTAAAAAGCATTTCCAATGCACGCACCTCATGCAACTTCAAAAGCCGCACGGTTTTGGGAAGATGCATAATATACGAATGATCAGCACTCTTTGTATAACAGCGCCGATCTCCTACGCCCCAACTGACTGCCAATGGAAAATAGAAAAGCTTCGTCTCATACGGCGGCATTTTCCCAGGCTTATAATCTGTGTCCCATTTAATTTTTCCATAGGATGTGAAATCGCCTTGTTCAAGCTCATTGGGATAACGGTCAGGATGGCCTACCATATGCATCGCCATTGGCTCCGACTCTGCCACATACAATTCTGCGAACCGCCCAACATCTTCTTCTTTTTGAATCACCATCAGATCTTCATTATCTTCAGTCAACGGCTTTGTTGGCTCAGGAACAACATCCATACAGAAATTTGATTGAACGATTGAGAGCAAGCTAATAAATAGAAATTTTTTGTTCGTCATGGTTGTCATGGAAGTTCTTTCTTGTGTTCAAATAGTAACCGCATTTTAGGATCTGCTTTTTGCAATTCGAACTCTGCCTCTGCGGTAATAAGATGCTGAGTAATAAGCCGAATGAGATCTCGTGATAATGCAAATAGTATAGACGAGGATTCTTTGGTTGCAATGTGCAACAAGCGCTGTTTCTGCCAAATAGTCTTGCGCACGTGATCCCGAAAATATTTGCACTGTTCAGATTGGAGCAAGTTGCAAAGCATGATGCACTCCTCTTTTGGCCATGAAGACATCTGCCAGTCTTCGCTTATCCGGGCCCTCTGGCTTAGGAAGCTACGCCTGGCTTGCGCCCCTTCACCCACAGGGCGCAAACGTGCATCCAAATGGCATGCTTCAGCCAGCGTGAGGAGCCTCATCGATAGCTTGCAGCTGCGCAAACGCTCATTCGTTAAATTAAAACCATGGATGGCCGGTGGATTTGGAACAAAAAGTGTTTTAAATAAAACATGACCCGGGCCATCCGTAAAGCCAGGCATCATCCACTTGCATGGCTCTAATGAAAGAGATCCATAGTAGGTTGCACAAGGATCGATGCGATACGCGCCGGCAATCAGCGCTTCATCATGGGTTCTATAGGCAACATAGAGCCCTGCAAATTGCTGCGCATCTTCCCACTTTCTCATAATCTTCCACTCGTGACCATCCTCGAGCAGCACCACGAGCGGTTCATCATTAGGCTCAGGAACATCCATGCAAAAACTTGATTGCACCATGCACAGCGAAGCCGCCAAAAATATGATCCGTGAAAAAAAGTGCGGGAAACAATTAATGCGATGCATAGTGCATAATCCTCCAGAAAGTAAAACGAACACGTTAACAAACTGTGGCGAGCCATTCACACATCACTCAAAAAATATGGTAGCTTAATCGCTGGCATAAATAGAAGAGTTCATTCAACGGTTTAATTTTAAAAAGGGAAATCTATGAAACACACTTCTTTTTCGCTCCTCTCGATCATGATGCTCTGCTGCCTTCCACTGTATGCGGCAAAAGTTGAACGAGCAACCGCAGTGATGCATCCAACCAAAGGGAATGTTGTCTCCGGAGTGGTAAAATTTTCAGAAGGGTCTGACGGGCTCCACATCACGGCACAAATCAGCGGCCTGACTCCCGGGGAACACGGATTCCATGTTCATCAATGGGGCGATTGCAACTGCGATGATGCGGTGTGCGCCGGCGGACATTTTAACCCAACGAACCAAAAACATGGCGGCCCTGATAACGCCGAACGCCACGTGGGCGATTTTGGCAATCTCGTTGCCGATGCGAATGGCAATGCCACCTACGATCGTGTGGATACCGTAGCCTCCCTCAACGGCGAAAATTCTATCGTTGGCAGAGCAATTATTATTCACGCGGGACGTGACGATTTAACATCGCAACCAGTGGGCAATGCGGGTGCACGTGTGGCATCTGGTGTGGTTGGGATTGCGAAATAGTTATTCCAACTTCAGAACCCTTTCACCATTTTGCACTTCGAGATCAATCACCTGTTGAGCAATAAGTCCGAGAATTTCTTTGGGCAGCCCGTTCACAGGTGATTTTCTTTTTTTATGAAGACTGCATAATGCCAACCTGCTTTTGAAATGCTTCTTAACATAGTGCCGCTGCTGCTTGGGAGTGAGATGTTTGAGCTTGAATAAAGCACCGGGAGCAGGAATCTCTGATCGATAAAGGCACCTCAACATTTCCCGAAAATTTCCATCCCCTTCCTTATGCAAGCCATTTAATGCGGAGGCTTCCTCCAGGGTGAGCCGCCTCATGTTGAATTCACGATCGCCAGGTACATACACACGACGAAGATGTTGACCTGTTCCTAAATGATCCAACAGACTCCACTGATACTGACTCCGCGAATCCACCACTTTACTCAGAATGCCATAACAAGTTGGTGGATGAATTGAATAGGTGTTCTCAGGCACCAACGCAGATCGATACCTGAATGCAAACAACATTCCCTCAAACTTTTTTAAATCTTCTCCTCCTGCAATCTCAGTCCATTGCTCCCCATCATCGTAAAGAAGATGAAATTCAGCATGCTTCAAAACAAACTCCATGCAGAAAGTTGGCAATGCGGTGCCCAGCAAAAAAATGAATAGAAAATTTTTGATGCTCGTCATAGCTGTTCTTTCTTAACTTTAGACTATTGAATCACGCACGGTTTCTCCAACTGAGACATATCCAGCGGCAAATCACCATGTTGTGCAACTTCATCATCAACCAGTGGTCTTAATTCTCCCTCTTGATAGTAATGCTCACGCATATAACGCCGTTGCTCTTGAGGGGTCAGATCGCTGAGCCGGAAGCCTGATTGTACCTGCATGCGGGCATTTAATTCTGTATAAAAAAATAAATCCCTCTTTTTTATCCCCTGGGCCAAATAGTGGGCTTCAGAAAGCGTTAATCGTCTCATAAAATAGGGCGCCGCGCACAAGTCTTTAGGCGTTAAAAATGTAGTCCAATCTCGCCATGATCGATGTCCACCCACACACCAATGGGCAATGTATGTTCTATGACCGGGTTTCCACTCATACGATGAAATTAGGGCAAAGAATGGTGCCCCATCATCTTTTCCAGAAGCGGCGGCGCTTCTCAATTTCACCGCGATCATTCTCCCATCAAACTCTTCAAGATCTTTCAAGACTTTAGGCAATTTCCACTCCTGACCATCTTCAACTGGTGCATTGTCATGATCCATGCAGAAAGTTGGCAGTGCTATGCTAAGAAAAAAAAGAACTAACATTTTATTGGTAACCACAACAATCCCTGTTATAGATTTAATACGTCTTCAAGTTTTGCACGATCCAGCAATTCATATGCCTGTGCATGCAATGTATACCGCCCGAGAGTGCGAATTATATCTTTTGGCAATAGATGCAGCGGTGATCCATGATCCTTGTGCCCAAGCAAAACTAATCGCTGCCATGGCCATGACTGCTTACCGGCCTGCGCGCGAAAATACTTTATGCGCTCCTGTGGCGTTAGATTGTCGAGCGTGAAATCACACATTTGATAGAATTGAAGCGCACCAGATGCCGCGTCCACATTCATCCGACGCATTTCATCATAGGTTAGCAGTCGCATGAAGGAATGATTGGACCTCAAACTCCAATTGGCGAGATGCCAGAGACGCACCTGCGAATCTATGCAGAGCAGCCGTAAATCATAGTTCTTGGCCCAAAGACTTTGATCCGTAATAAATCCATAGCGTGTTGGATTGCTCGCATCGATTTTATAGAGCACACGATCACTTTGATCCAGCGCTTCCGATCTGCAGGCAACCACTTTTTTTAATAGTGGGACAAGATGAGTTAGATTTTTAATAGAGAGCCATTCCTGACCATCATCGAGACGTTGAACCTCTGGAGCAACATCTTCAGGTCCCACATCCATGCAGATAGTTGGCAATGCGATGCTGAGCAGAAAGAGAACTAAAATTTTATTGGTCACCACAACAATCCCTGTTACAGATTTAATACGTCGTCAAATTTTGCACGATCCAATAAATGATATGCCTCCGCATGAAAAATATGTTTCGCGAGAGCGCTGCGAATTACATCCCTTGGCAATAAGCGTAATGGTGATTCGGGACTTTTTTTATTGCCAATCCAAAACAGCCGCTCGCGTTCCCATTTATTTTTAGACACTTGTTCGCGAAAATATTTGATGCGCTCTTGTGGGATCAGATTGTCGAGCGACAGCTTGTCGGGAAAGCTGGCGCGCAAGAATTCGTTATTACAGCTGAATTCTTTATTTGCCCATGCTCTCGCTAAATGACGGGCCTCATCCCATGATAAAAGCCTCACTGCACAATTATAAGATTTCAAATCCTCTCGTGTGGGCGCAGCTCTTTTATTATCCTGACGAATCTTTGCAAAGCAACCAGCCCAATTCCAACCGTTTGATATAGCGTAATAGGTGGGATACTTGTTATGAATCTGGTAGTAAGGATAGCTCCCATTCTCACCCACGTGTCTAGTAGCTACCACTTTACCCTTAACGAGCGATGCTGCGTCATTTAAATCGTGAAACATTTGCCATGGAAGTCCGTCATCGAGAACTTGAATTTCAGGATTCACATCCATGCAGAATGTTGGCAATGCAATGCCAAACAAACCAATGAGTGAAATTTTTTTAAGAGTCGTCATAGAAGAAATACCTTATTCTCGATGGCCTGTCCGCCGTAGCGCGCCAAGCCTGAAGGCCTGGATAAGCGTAGGAGGAGACCCCCGTCATTTCTCGGCAAGAAATGACGGGGAATAAAAAATTATTGAACCACGCACTCAGAGCACCGAGGCTTCTTAGGCTTGCGCACATTCAAGAGCAAGTCGTCATTTTGTGCAATTTCGCCATCGATCACATTCTGGAAAACAATCTTCAAAACATCTTTGGGAAGCAGGCCCAATTCTGTTTGCCTTTGTCTTTTTTGACGAATACCGCAGAGTGTTTGAATATATTTAAGCTCTTTATGCTCATGGCAATGCTTACGAACATAGCGCCGCCGTTCTTTCGGAGCAAGATGGTCGAGCTTAAAATTTGGGTTAATTGGCACCACTTTTGTCCCTCCCAACTGAGCCCAATATACCAATTGACCATCTTCGGCTGCAGTGGCTAAATGACATGCCTCATTAACAGTTAATAAGCGCATAGAAAAATCTCTATCATGCAAACGTTTTGAAGTTAAGGCATCATCATAAAGACACTCGGAGGATTCTCTCTTTACCACATATTTCAAAATAGCCACCTCACCTCTCTCGATCCCATCTTTTTCCAAAACGAAAGCATAGACTATCAGTCCAGGATTAATCTGATATGCATATGCGCAATCATCAATTTTTTTGCCCGGAGGTATCACGGCAATCACTTTTCCCAAAAACGGATCAAGATGTTCCAATCTTCGAGGAACCACCCATTCCTGCCCGTCCTCAAGAACTTGAATTTTAGGAGCATCGACGAGCTCCATGCAGATAGTTGGCAACGCGATGTCAAACAAACTAATGAGTAGAATTTTTTTTATGTTCGTCATAGAAGTTCTTTCTTAATTTTAGAATTATTGAACCACACACTCAGGAAACCAAGGTTGCTTAGGCTTCTGCATATTCAAAAGCAAATTGCCATTTTGTGCAATTTCCCCATCGACCACCTGCCGAAGAATCATCTTGAAAATATCTCTGGGGAACAGGCCCAATGCTGTTTGTCTTTTTTCACGCAGGCCGCAGAGTGTCTGAATATATTTCAACTCTTTATGCTCATGGCCATGCTCACGAACATAGCGCCGCCGCTCTTTCGGAGTAAGGTTGTTGAGTTTGAAATTCGAAAAATCCCAAGTCCAATATATCAATTCGCTCCCTAGGACTGCAGTGGCAAAATGGCATGCCTCATCAACGGTCAATAAGCGCATAGGAAAAAGTAAATCTTTTGGAATTATTGCATCATAAAGAAGAGAACGGACATCTCTCTTTACTAAATAATGCAGAGTCGTCTGATCTCCAAGCTCAATCCCGTCGTCTTTCCGAACGAGAGCATAGACTATCGGTCCAGGATTAATCCGATATGCGCGCTCATTAGCGTTCGGAGGTATCACGGCAATAATTTTTCCCAAAAATTGCTTAAAATGCTCCGGTCTTCGAGCGATCACCCATTCCTGCCCGTCCTCAAGAACTTGAATTTTAGGAGCATCGGACTCCATGCAAAATGTTGGCAACGCGGCACCAAACAAACTAATGAATAGAATTTTTTTTATGTTCGTCATAGAAGTTCTTTCTTAAAAAATCATTATTCCAATGTTAATATTTCGCTAAGATTCACAGACTTCATCTTTTCCCGCGCTTTGACATAAACAACCCATTTGATAATTGGGCAAATGAGTTCATTTGACAGCTGAAAGAATACACTGCCTGGATCTCCTTTTCCAATCCAGAGCAATCGCTGCCATGGCCATGATTGTGTGCCACACTGGTTCACAAAATATTTTTCTTGTTCTTCTGCGAGCAAGTCGCCAACTGTGCAGAAAAACTTGCCCACCTTTTGTGATAATTCCGGCTGACGACTGCACATAAACCTCCTAAAATCCTCACTCCGGTGCAAGTGTCTCGCTTCATCACATGTTAAAAGCCGCACAACACAGGGAGCTTGCTCTAAATCAGTATCAGCTAAACCCATGTGCCAGCCACTAAATCCATCTCTCGATGAAGCCATATGGTAGAAGGCCACCTTTGCCACCTTGCCGCTGCAGGGCAAAATGATTCCATAGCCAGTTGCATCATCATCCATCGTGTACATATAATCATGATTAGAAACGACGCGCTTTGATCTGCACGCAACCAACCTGCCGGCAAACGACTCCAAATCTTCCGATCTTTGGGGCCGCACCCAGACCCTGCCATCACGAAGATCCAGATCCACCTCCTGCTCCATGCAAATATTTGATACTGCAGCGCAGAGCGAAAATGCCCCTAATACGTGTGTGGCAATGGTCATGAGATAGTCTCCCTTTTTTTACAACTCTAATACATCTCCGAGTTTTGCATTATTCCTGAGTTGCTGCACCTGCCCCTCAACCATAGATCGCATGAGACTGCGAATTAAATCTTTTGGCAATAGATGCAATGGCGATTCAGGATCCCGTTGCCCGATCAAGAGCAATCGCAGCCGTTGCCACTCATTTTTATACGCCTGCTTGCGAAAATAGTTGATCTGTTCTTCCGGGAGCAGATTATCGAGCGTGAATTGGCCGTTGATTGGAGAATCTGGGGAAATCGTTTTCTCCTTTATTGCGCTACTCAAACAGCGAACCTCATCAAGCGTGAGGAATCTCATGAACCAATTTTGTCTCTCCAATGTCTGATCCGAGATGCCATGATTACAAGATCCATCTTTTGCGCAATAGAGCCCCAAAAAGTATGTGATTCTTCGGCCTCCTAAGGGTATGGGGAACGCTCTGTATCTTTCAAGAAACCCATAATATATTTTGGTTTCACTATCTTCAATGCCACGATCCTTTCTGCATGCAATCGCCTTGCCAATAAACTGCGTTGCGTCGTGAACAGATGCAATCCTGAGCAAATCCCTGGCTTTATGACACTGGCCTAAAACACGAAGTACCTCGGGTGTAGGTGTTGGATTCATGCAGATAGTTGGCAGCACAGTGCAAAGTAGAAAGAGAACTAACATTTTATTGGTAATCACAAGAATTCTTTCCTATTAAAAATCTAATGGATCTTCAAGTTTTGTGTTCGCTTCCAATTGCCGCACCTGTGCATTAAACGTATATCGCGTGAGACTGCGAATTAAATCTTTCGGCAATTCATGCAACGACGAACCAGAATCTCGCTGCCCGATCCAGAGTAACCGTTCCCATCGTTGCCATTTGTCTTTTTGTTCTTTGGCACGAAAATAGTTTATTTGTTCTTCCGGAATCAGATTGTTGAGTCTCCAAACGAGAGGAACTCGATGATATTTATGCAATTCTTCGCAACAAGCTTCATCATAGGTGAGCAGTCGCATTGCATGCCTGAAAGGTAAAATTGTTATAGTTCCAGGGCTAATAATTCCCGCTGATTCTACTCCACCATTCGATGCGTAGAGAATTATTTGATATGCATTGGGGGGGCTATCAGCATGACAAATAAAGGCAAGGCGTGTTGGATCATTCTGGCGTATTTTATAGAGAGACATGTCAACAGCCGCAGTAACTCTCCGTGATCTATATGCAACCAGTTTGCTTAAAAATGGCGCAACATCCTCCACCTTCTTAATAGATGTCCATATGTGACCATCATCAAGGCGTTCGCGGTCCTGTCGATCCTCCACAACAAGACGCCACCTTCCTGGTTCCTGCTGGCCATTCATGCAGAATGTTGGCAACGCAGTGCAGAGCAAAAAAAGAATTAAAATTTTATTGGTACTCACAAGAATTCTTTCCTATTAAAAATCTAATGTGTCTTCGAGTGTTGCGCGCTCTTCCAATTGCCGCACCTGTGCATTGAGCGTATAGTGTGTGAGGCTGCGAATTATATCTTTTGGCAATAGATGCAGCGGTGATCCAGGATCTTTATGACCAAGCAAAAGTAATCGCTGCCATTGCCATCTATTTTTATGCGCTTGTTCGTGAAAATATTTTGAGCGCTCTTGTGGTATTAGATTGCCGAGGGTAAAGGCGGCAACTGCGTCTGGACGGAAAAGATGAATTTTTTTACTTTTTTTCGCCTCAATCAGACAACGAGCTTCATCGCAAGTTAGCAGCCGCATGAACCACATGGTGCGCCTCAATTCCCCATCGCTCAAATACCAAAGAATGTCTTTTTTCAGGCAATATGGCATACAATCATAGCAGGATTCGCCAGCATAGTTTTTAAGAAGCACATAGCATGTTGGGTTGCTCTCATCCATTTTATACATATCCTCATCATCCAAACTCTTGGTTCTGCATGCAACCACCATGTCTTTGAACGGATCAACACATTGCACATCTTCAGCCCAAGTCCAGTCCTGATCATCCTTAAAGCGGTGTAACAATCGCGCATCATCGTCTGGCTCCATGCCAAAACTTGGCAGTGCGGTGCAGAGTGATAAAACAACCAACAAATGCGTGACGGGAATCATGAAACGTTCCTTCGAATTAATAGATTAAAGTGCGCTTCATCAATTCCCGCCACTTTAAAGTCAAATTACTGTCTTGCCTCATTTATTCAGCAAGTCGAAGAGCTTGGTCCCATCGAGATTTGGAAATAATAGTTTCCCCGCAGATTTTGCCTGTATCAGATGTGTCTTCTCTTCTTTAGTTAATGCTCTCAAAGCAAACTTGGCACCTTGTAGATTCGCTGATGGCGCAAGAGGCTCGTTCTGTGTGCTATAATCTGCATTCATGCAATAGGTTATCTCACCAGATTTTCCAATGATTGCATAGTAAATTGGACTGTTTGGATCCCGTCTATATAAAAAAGTATCGCACCCACGTTCCCAGCCAGCCTTTTTGAGAGCGACCGTTCTGTTTTTTATCAATTGCGTTGCACTTTCTAACGTTTCCATCATGATCCAGTCTTGACCATCGACATCTGGTTCCATGCAGAATGTTGATAGTGCGGTGCAAAATAAACCGAGAGAGAAAATTTTTTTATAATTCATTGTTGCATCATCCTTATACATGAAAAAGTGGCATTCCTTTCAGAACGCCACTTTAGATTTCTATTAAATAAGCAAGACCATTACGGTCATAACTTTTTTACGAAACTTTGAGCAATTCAACATCGAAAACTAATGTCGCATTTCCTGGGATAACTCCGCCAGCACCCTGTTCGCCGTATGCCAACTCTGATGGAATAGTGAGGCGACGCATTTCGCCTGGTTTCATGTCGGCAACGCCTTCTTCCCAACCAGCAATCACTTGGCCGCCACCGATAATAAAGCTGAATGGTTCGCCGCGATCAACGCTGCTATCAAATTTTGCTTCTAAATCTGGTTGACCATCTTTTTCTAGCCAGCCAGTATAGTGCACAGTAACCACTTGGCCTTTTTCAGGAGCTGCGCCTTCGCCTTCCTTCAAAACTTCGTATGCTAAACCAGAATCAGTTTTTTTCTTGCATGACATTGTGTCTTTGTTTCCTTCGTTGTGATCTTTGTGATGTTCGTGCATGCAACAGCCGCCCTCTTCATTTTTGGATTCGCCGCATCCTGAAAGTAAAAGAGAGAGTGCCATCAAAGAAGATGATGCTATAACTCGCTTCATAAAATTTGTTCCTTAATATCTATAAATGTGTGAAACATATACTGTATTTTAACAACAATTAACATTTATGAGTAGGGTGAAAATTATGAAAGATGACGCAGAAATAAAAAATGGGCTGGTGATTCCCAGCTATGAAATAGAAATCACTGCAAGCAGAGCCGGTGGCCCGGGTGGGCAACATGTGAACAAAACAAATAGTCGCATCACGCTGCGCTGGAATGTTAATCATTCAATGGCATTGAGTGAAGAACAAAAACAACGCATCCGAGAAAAGCTCCAATCGGAACTGACAGTCGATGGCGATCTGATTATTCACAGCAGCGAATCGCGCAGCCAGGATCATAATAGAAAAGAAGCGCTTGCACGTTTTGCACACAAAATTTCTAAGGCGCTCCAAGTGCCCAAAAAGCGCATGAAATCTCAGATTTCAAAAGGCGCAAAAGAGAAACGATTGCAATCGAAAAAGCAGCGGAGTGAGTTGAAGAAAATGCGGAGTAAGAAAGAGTGGTAAATCCCCATGAGATGGGGACCCCCTAAAGGGAAAAAAATGAATAAATTAAAAGTAATCATCTACATGCTTCTTCTGTTCGCGCCGAGCGCTCAGCCATTATTAGCTCGTATCAAAAAAGAAAAAACTAAGGAGACTGTCATGGAAAAAAAAGAAGATGAAATTCCGGCGACCGAAGATTTAATGCGCGAGCACGGCATCCTCAATCGCGTCTTATTAATCTATGATGATGTGATCAAAAAGATTGATGCAGGCCAGCATGTGCCGCGCAAAGCTCTCAAGGATGCAATCGAGATTATCAAGAAATTCATCGAAGAGTATCATGAGAAACTGGAAGAAGATTATATTTTCCCCCTCTTTGAAAAGCACAAAAAAGAAGTGCGTCTGGTCAAAACCCTCAGAGCGCAACATATCAGCGGGCGCAAAATAACTGCCAAGCTACTGGAATTATTAAATTCGAAAAAAGAATTGGATGCTACATCCAAAAAAACTATCAAAAGCTTGCTGCAAAAATTCATCGATATGTATCGCCCACACGAAGCGCGCGAGGATACAATCCTCTTTCCCCAAGTGCGCGGCTTGATGAGTGAGAAAGAGTTTGAAGCAATGAGCGATATGTTCGAAACATCAGAGAATAAATTGTTTGGCGAACATGGCTTTGAGACCATGATCAAAAAAGTTGAGCACATCGAAAAAGAACTGGGGATCTATAAGCTCGAACAATTTACGCCCAAAAATGTGTGAATCCCCCATGAGATGAGGATTTCAAACCCCGAACGGAAACGTTTCCGGAACATCCTCACCTTCTTCCCACTCAGTTGATTTTTCCAGCGGCGCAACCGCATTGGTCTGATCAAAGTGGATGATGGCATCAAACTGTTTGTTAATTTGTGCATGAAAATAGTGGCTCGCTCGCTCAGTCTGCGGAACATACACCACACCAATTGCCCGCTCGAGATAATCGGTGGAAAGCAATGCAGCCACTTTTTTGTCCTCTTTCGGGATCAGCACAAACGCAGGAAGGTCAACCAAGTGCAACATCAATTCGATACTGCCATCCAATGCTGGACGCACGTATTTGCGCTTCACCTCGCCGCCCCACGCTGATGCGGCAGAGACAGTGCCAGTGTAGGTGGTAAAGCCAACGGAAATTGCTTTCGTGCCATAGCGCTCTTTTGCCAACTGCCCAATGTTCAATTCCCCATGCTCGCTCATTTGGGTAGCACGCGCATCACCAATATGCGAATTGTGCGCCCAGACAACAATCTTCGGCTCGGTTCCGGTTTGCTGCTGCTTGAATATTGATGTTGCCATCACTACTTCCATCATGTGGCGATCCCGCGTGTTCCATGAAAGTGCACGATCTCCGCTAAATATTGAGCGGTAATAATTTTCTGCATTTTTCACAATTAATGCATTTTGCTCAAGATAAAATTTTTCCTCAAGCGGATCGAATGTGCCTTTTTTGAAAAAATCTGACTGCTTTTTCATCAGTTCAACTAATTGATTAATCGCTTCATCGCGGCAGGATTTATTAGGAAACAAAGATGCGAGATAACCATATTCTTGAGGATCTGCATAAGCATCAAAACATTGGTAGAATTTTCTCGCCTGCTGTGCCGCCGCAGAATCAATTTTTTCCAATTCGTCGATCACAATTTCTATCGAGCGGTGAAGACTATAGACATCCAGCCCATAGATATCAATCCGCGATTCGAGATTTTTTGATGTGTTATACACGCGCAACCAATCAATGAAGGAAACAAATTCCTCATTGCGCCACATCCATGCAGGAAAGCGTTTAAAATCGGCAAGTGAGGCCACGCTGCTCTTATCGTCACCTTCATGATGAATATAGCGATTCACGCGATAGGTATCGGGAAAATCTCCCTCTATGGCCACCACGGTGAATCCCTTTTCTTTGATCAATCGCTTGGTAATTTCTGCACGCGCTTCATAAAATTCGTGCGTGCCATGCGTTGCTTCACCCAGCAGAACAATAGAGGCATCGCCAATATAATTTATGAGCGGATCATAATCAGTGCGCGTGCCAGAAATAGGATGTACATATGGCCGCAACGTACTTTTTTTATGTTTCATTTTTTACCTTCCGAAAAATTATCGCTTTTTGGCATAGGCCCGCGGACGCGATGTTTCTAAATTCGCACGCAACGTTGCTGCCAGTGATGATTTTTCCTTGCGAACCGGTGCAACTTTTTTGGCCTTTGTACCTTTTTTTGTTTTTTGTGCGAGAAGCTTTTTGATTTCTTGCGCAAAGGAATCTTTAAAATGCGAGATATCAAATTTCTTCACTGATAGTTTTTTGATAAATTCCTGCGCAAGCTTCAGTTCAGTTTGATTCAATTTTGATGGCCGTGCGAAAGTGAGATCCTCCAACCCACGCACCTCATACGCATAATAGAGCGTCGTGAGTAGCAAATAGTTACCGTTCGGCTGAATTGCACACGCATATTCCTTATCGCGCATCACAAATGAACCAATTGCAACCTTGCCCAAATTTTCGAGCGCCTTGATAAATAATGCATAGGCAGCGCCAGCTTTTTTGCCCGGTGCCACATAATAATGATGATTCAAATAAATTACCGGAATTTGATCTGCATCCACAAATTCGACAATCTTGATCTCTTCCGTTTTTTCCGGACGCAGCGCTTTTAATTGTTCTTGCGTTAGAATCAGATAGGATCCATTCGTTTTTTTGATACCCTTCACCGTCTCATCCCACTGCACTTCTTTTTTGCACTTTGGGCACCAGCGGTGATATTTGAGCGGCGTATCGCACTTGCCGTGCAACAGCGTAAATCCTAAGGCATGAGATTCGTGTGCAGTAAATAGTTCGATGGGAATATTTACGAGCCCAAATGCGATTGAACCCTTCCATATACTTTTCATTAGTAACCTCCCTTTTCTTGTCCTTTTTATTTGAATAGTGTCACTATCGCATATCTATTTTGTAGTATGCAAAAAAAATAAATCCTGCTCAGTTACTACTCCCAAACATGGGGAACATTGAATATGAAAAAATATATAGTTATTGGCATGTTGCTTCTAGCGGCAGCAGGCCTGATTATTTTTACCAAAGCTCGAGGTGCCCAAACTATGCTGACGTTAAAAAGCGATTCCTTTTCTCACAATGGAAAGATTCCGCAAAAATATACCTGTAAGGGTGCAGATATTTCTCCCGAATTGCATTGGAACTCTGATCTGAAAGATGTTGGCTGCTATGTGCTGATCGTGGATGATCCCGATGCGCAACAAGTTGCGGGCAAAACGTTTGTCCATTGGATTGCATTCCTGCCACCACAAACATCTGAATTGCCTGAAGGTATTTCCAGCAAAAACAAATCGCAACTGCCGAGCGCTGTATCTGGAGCGCATGAAAGCCGCAACGATTTTGGCACCACACGATATGGCGGCCCATGCCCACCAAATGGAGAGCACACCTATCGATTCACGCTCTTTGCACTAAGCGATCCTATCGAATCGGTGATGGAGACAATCGCACCTAATGCACCAATCAATGCGGATGATTTTAGAATGAGAATGAGCGATGCAATTGTTGGCTCAGCGCTACTTCTTGGGAAGTTCGGAGCTTAATAATTTACGATTCAAGCCGAGGATTATTTGCCGCCGCAAGTGCAACCAGCTCATCAGACACACCAACATCTTTATAAAAATGTTGATAATCAACATAGCCATACTGCTCCATCCACTCGCCAGCCCAGAGCCATCCGCGTTTGGCAAAGGCATTATAGCAGACATCCCCCTTGCGAATGAGTCCGCGCACCGGCAATGTGCGATCTAAAAAGAGTGCGCCATTTTTCGGCGCGATGCATGTGCCTTTGTGATAGGGATTAATGCGAGGATTAATATCGATCGCCAAGCCAAAACCGTGGAGCGACCATTTGCTCGTATGGTTTGTCAGCAAGCGGCAACACAATGCGGAGGTATTATTGTCCGCTGTTGAAAGATCATCATCCGCCTGGTATTCATCAATCAATTTCATTCGTTCGATCGGGAATCGCGCATCAAAAAGTTCCTTGAAAATATCCACCACTTCCTGCGCAACTTCCGCGTGGACAATCAATTCGCCATCATGCATACAATTATCAAAGCCCCAATAACGCAGAGAGAGATGACGCAAATCTTTGAGCGGAACTGGATTCCCTTCACGCCAAGAAAATTGCATCCGTGCAAAAAGTGCATCATCAATTTCGGAGATCACACCGCGAAATTCAATTGGTGGAATGCGGCGCGCACCTTTGAACACCAGCACCGGATGATCAATCGGAGTGATCATTAAACGAGGTAAACTTTCAATCACCGCCGGATGAATTATAGTGTTAGGCGCAATGCACAATGCCACATGATTCACCCGCATTTTACCAAAATAAACAAAATCTCCTGGCTGAATATCAGCATACTCCACCGGCACTAATCGAGAATCATCACATTGCGGCCTCGAATCTCGCAGCATCGGAAACCCCATTTGCGTTGCAAGTGTTTGTGAGAATCCAGAACAATCAAAGCCATAGGATGATGTGCCGCCCCAAATATAAGGCAGGCCGAGAAACATGTGTGAGCGCTTGATGATTTCTTCCTTTGAAAGAATGAGTAGAGGCTCAAGATCACCGGAGAGCATCCAACCAACGGTGCCATCAATAAGCTGTACCTTGAGCCACAATCGGCCTGATGCAACTTCTTGCTGATCAATCACATTCACATAGGCATTATAGGGCAGCCGAACTAGTGTTTGCGTTTCGAGATCCGGCTTTGGATAGACACAGCCAATGAGCCCCTTCACCCGCTGGCGGCCACTGCTCAGACGCCACAATGGATTATCTGGCATGAGATCTTTCTCGCGCGCATAGCCAACCATGCCATCAAGACTCTCAACGCGGAGCCACTCATTATTCACGGCTTCATGGACCGTCACTTCATGACCATAGACCCGTTGCGAATCATAGGGTGCGGCTGCATCGGGTTGCACATGAATGCCCATCACCGGAATATTAACCAATCGCAAATCGCGCAATGCGTGCGCTGCGGAGAAACTTGGAAATGCAAACAGTGCGAGCAATAAGATCAACAGATATTTTTTCATGAAAAGCCTTTTTTTATTTTATACTAAAGAAAGATGCCCTCGAGTATAATATAGGCCCACAAAAAGTTGCTAACAAAATTATGAAAACAAGAACAGATCTCTTTGCTTATTTTGATCAGCTCGGTATTGCCGCACGCACCTGGCAACATGAGCCGCTCTTCACGGTCGAACAAGCGAATGCACTCGTGGATTCTCTGCCCGGCGCTCATATCAAAAATTTATTTCTCAAAGATGATGCGGGGAACTTTTGGCTGGTGGTTGCAGAACAACATGCGCAGATTGAATTGAAAAAATTAAGACATGCTTTTAATGTGAGGAATTTGCGCTTTGCCGATGCTGATCACTTGCTGAAATATATCGGCGTCACGCCCGGATCGGTGACTCCCTTTGGCCTGATCAATGATCCTGAACATGCAGTGCGTGTGGTCATCGATAGTTCATTGTTTGAGCAACCAATAATCAATGCGCATCCGCTTGAAAATACGGCAACAACGAGCATCAACATCGAGGATTTTAAGAAGTTTTTACGTTCAACGGGACATCAGATAATGGTGATTAATTTTGCGGATTATGGAATGAGAGAGTTTTAACCGACCTATTCGATCATCGCCATCTGCTTTTCATATTCAGCGATTTTTGCTTTTAATAACGCCACACAACGTCGGTCCGGCTGCACGGGTAAAATATAGTCATTCCCACCACCCGATCTCCACATTAACCACACCGCACCTCCTTTTAGAGTGTTTGTGTTCAAATATTTAGCAACAAACGTGTGCAACTGAGTGCCTTGATACGATAAACGAATAGATGTAGCAACTATTTTATTTTGCTCGGGAACATAATAGGTTTCATTAAATCCGAGTATCGTGCCCTTACTATCATCTTCATACATCCCATTCATTGAGCAGACTGTGCTCAACAGAAAAATCGTGATGAAATATCGTTTCAGCATAGCTTTCCTACTTCAGCTGATTTTCATATTCAGCGATCTTTGCTTTTAATCTTTCCACCATTTTTGGATCAGCGGAGGAAAAGTGCGGTCTACCCTTCAGGCCCCACGGATAGTGAGTAGCATACACATCAAAGGAATCAGAACTTCTATCTTTTATCACGGTAGTCATAAGATAGCCAGAATATCTGATACTCGAAACCATGGCCTTTATTTTATTGTTATCGGAATAGTGAATAACATCTATTCTCTCTTGATTATCCATTGCATTTAGTGAAACTGCGCTCGCCATAAAAATCACGAGAACATATCGTTGCAACATGACTTCCTTATTGCATCTGCTTTTCAAATTCAGCGATCTTGAATTTCAATGTATCCACTATTTCCCGATGGGAATTAGCTGAAATAAATAAATGGTCTCGAGCAAAAGAAGATGCAAAATCTGCGTTCACCTCAAAAAAACCTATCGCTAAATGTTTAGTTACTGTCGTGTGGTAAACTGTTTTCCCATCCCAACGGGCAATAACATGCTCAGCAACTATTGCCTTTCCATCCCCACTCTGCCCCACCTTAATTCTAGGATCAGAGCTTGCCTTCTTGCCATCATCCATCGCATTCATTGGACAAATCGCGCTCAACATAAAAATCGCGAGAACATATTGTTTTATCATAGCCCACTGCTTCATTTTTTTTGTTCAAATTCAGCAATTGCCGCTTTCAGCTTCTCAATTCTTGTCCGCTCAGCATTCTGTTGCATATTTGCACCTCCGGCAACACCAAACATAGACCGCCAGGCTGCCTCAGCAAATGTGCCTGTGGCTACATTTTTTATTACGGTTGTATAATCACCATAATGGCCATCACAACTGATCTGCACATGCGAAGCAACTATTCTCTTTCCATCGGAACTCCATTCCACCTTAGTTCTAGGATCAGAAGTTTCATCCGCTACATCCATTCCATGTAATGCTGCCGCACTCAACATAAAAACCACGAGAATGTATCGTTTTACCATGACAACCCTCTATTTCATTTTTTTTGTTCAAATTTAGCAATTTCTGCTTCCAGCAACTTCACTATACCCTGATCGGCTTTCATAGTACCGCTGTAATCGATATCACCGTTAGGATCAAACTGATCAAAAATTGCCCACACAGAAAAAGTGCCTGTGGTTATATCTTTCATAACATTAGTCTCCCGCTGCTCTGCGCAATCAAAGGTTGTAAAAGAGTGCGAAGCAACTATCGACTTTCCATCGATACTCCAACGCACATTAATTGTTGGTTTAGGTGCATGCATCCCATTGAGTGCTGCAGCACTCAATAAAAAAATTGAAAGAATATATTGTTTCATATGTTGTCCTCATGCTTATTTATTTTTGTACCAATCGACAAACTGCTTAAGAGCTTTAAATCTATAATTGAATCTATCGAACTGATTATGTGCGCGCAACCAAGTATAATTCTTATCGCTTCCCTCAGGAACAAAAACATCATCGAAGGGAACTGATTTCGGTGCGGAAAAGATTTCAGGAATTTCTATTTTGCCGGGACCCACTTGTTTGAACACCTGATATTGATCCGGGCCATAATAGTAGACCAAATACATTTGCATGTAGGCTGCATCGCCATTGCTGACCAACTTGAGCACGCCCTCCATGCCCAATGCTTGATAAATGAATTTAGTCATCGTGCCGGGAAATTGATTGTATTTGGGAAAATAGATTCCTGCATCTTCTGCCAGAACTGGTTTTTGCAATCGCTGCCACGCTTCTCGCGCCTTGCTGATTGCTATTGATTCTTGATCGAGCGTTTGAATTTCGGGAATATCTTCTGCATACTGCCGCAAAGAAATAGTGGCCCCAGCACTCTGAAAGAATTCCTGCGCTTCCTGAAACTTTGTTGCATTGCCCGTGGCATAATAAATTTCGTTCATTGCGTGAATGCCTTTTTGTTCTGCGTTGACCATAGATACAATACACAATAAAATAACAACACTAATTCGCATGCGTATACCTACCCTTTGTTATTTTAAATAAGTATAGGATAGTGCTTCGATGAAAAAAGTTAATGTCTTATTGAGCATCTCGCTCATAACTATTAGTTGCGGAATTCTTGCAGGAGAGAAAATGGAAATTCAAAAAGTTACTACCAATAAATCAACGCAATCAGTACGTGAAATTAAAATCGGCAACACCTACAAACATTATAGCGGCAAACTCTACCGTGTGATTGCAATCGCCCATGATAGTGAAGATCCATCGCTGATGCGCGTGATCTATGAAGGGCTCTACGATTGCCCAACATTCGGTCCAAACCCTGTGTGGGATAGACCGTATGTGATGTTTGCAGAAAATGTGGTGATCAATGGAAAAGAACAGCCGCGATTTCAGGACGTGGCTGGGGAATAAGAGACCAGCTAAAAATCGTAGGTCTCTATTATTTTCTGTGGCTTGTCTTTTGTATTGTAACTAAGACTAAAACGATTAGCTGAAAATTGTTGCCCCTGACTAGCACGCGCTCCCGCGGGGGCATACACTTGTTTAATGGTGCTCTCAAAATATGTCGCCGCACTCTTAGGTTTCACTCTGCCAAGGGCAACATGGAATGGCCGTTCGCCACTAAAGGTGCGAAACTCAAAGCCGGTTACATCTTCAAAAGAGATAAATTTTGAAATGATCTCTTTTACTTTTTCCAACTCCACCGAATGGGCAACATTAAATGCTACAACATCCTTCTTTGGCGAACCCAATAGGATTGCATTATCATCCAATGCGATTCCAATTCCCTGCGCATAGGAAATCTTGAGAATTTCTTGCGCATGGGAAAGCGCTTTGTGAATTTTCGGAATAAAATCTTCAGGCAATGGCTGCGCTGATTTATAGCGTGCGAGTGTGATATGGTGATACTCATTCGGTATGAACTGAGCACCATTCATACGCGGCGTGAGATACTGAATAGGCTTGCCCCAATCAATCAGTTGTCCTTTAGTATTGCGCTCTGGAATATCAAGCATAATGTGCAATAAATGGTTACCTGATTGCCCTAATTCGCTAGATTTTTTTTCTACGGCAGCTGGTTGTTTGCGCATGGCAGTGGCTGCTTGCAAATATGATTTTTGAGCTGGCTGCAACGGTGGAAATTGCGCTTGCTCTTTGGATTCTAATGCCACGCGTGCATGGCCAATGGAATTTTGAAATAGGCGCTCGATTTCTGAAACTGGTTTTTGAAATTCTTTGCTAAAGGCTGCAAGCACCTTTTCATTACCTAAAATATTCGTGACTTCATCAATTAAATGGTGCAATTCATCAAGTGATTGGGTCCTATAGAATTCTGAACTGGCCTCAATTTTACTTGCTGAATTCAAAGCGCGCTGAAACATCGTCCAATCGGCAGAACCAATTTTTTTCTGCTCGACCGGCTTCATCGCAACAAGAGACGCGCCCTGCACACAGAGCAGCATCGCGATGATAATTTTTTTGAATATTTTCATGTGATAAACTCCATTTCTCACATGGCAAAAATTAAAAGATCCCTTTATCTACTGTGCCGATATTGCAACAAAAAATCAAAAGTTGATCGATACTCAAAAGGCGTATGCTCCCACTTGCTGATATGGTGTATGTGGCAATGCTTGGGTTGCTCTGAATTTATCAACTAAAATATCCTCATCCCTATATGCCCGCGTTCCTGCGGGGGCATATAAGCGTTCAAGTTCATTTTTAATCTGTCGCGCTTCATTAAAAGGTTTTATTACACCGAGAGTGACATGAAAAGGCATTTTATTTTCAAATGTGTTGAAATTAAACAGATCTATGCCCTCAAAGCGGAGAAATTGTGCAATCGTTGCTTGAATATTTTCCAGGTCAACCGATTTTGCAACCCTAAACGAAACTCCTCCTCCTTGCGAAATAGAAGCTCCATCCCTCAAGGAAATTCCTCGCGCTCCTTTTGGATAAAATATTTTTAGAATCTCATTGGCACGAGTCAACGCTTTTTCAATTTTAGCAATCACATCTGGCCTAAGTGGCAGCTTTGCCGTATACCATGCCAAGGTTATATGGCGATAATCTGTGGGTATAAATTGTGCATCTTCAAGCCTAGATGTTATGAGATCAATTAACTCTTGCCACTGAATAGGCTGTCCCTTCGCATTAACATCCTGCACATCGAGCATGATATAGAAAGAATAATTGTCCCCGCCCTTCTTATGCGCTTCTGGTGATTGCTGAAGATCCTCTCTAGGTGCCATTTTTTGTACAGCCGCCTTTTGAACAGCAGGCACAGGAACAAGACCCTCCTGCCGCCCAATTTCTATCAGCCGCACATTTTTCTTTTCTAGAGCTTGTCCTGCATCATATATAACTTTGTTTAGAAGTTCTCGTATTTGTGGAATAGTTTTTTGAAGCTCTTTACTAAAAAAATCCTGATCCGCTGCACTCATTAAAGCATCATGAGCTAAATCGATAACATCATTCAACTCTTTATCTGTTCTTGCAGTGTAGAAATTAAGACTGTTACTACTCGCATCACTCAAGGCTCTCTTGAGGTAGTTACGATCCCCTGATGCCATTTCTTTTAAAGCAGCCTTCGCTTTCACTGTGACCGGTTTATTAAGACCTAATTTACTCCAAGCTTTTGTCGCATTTTTCAGAGCCCCCTTAAGAAGCTTATTAATCTCTGCAGGTGTTTTTTTAAAAGCGCGCGCACAAGAATTTAAGATTTTTTCATTTGCTGAAGCAATATTCACTGCTTTAATAATGCTATTCAATTCATTGCTTGTTTTTGAATTGTAGAAGTCTGAAGTTTTATTAATCTCCGCATTCAAAGCTTTGATCAAAAGCTTCGTCTCATTTGGATTCATCGCGGTTTGCAAAGCTTGCTTCAAAATTCTACTCTCATTCTTGCCCATCGCCTTCGGGGCCTTCATCGCAACGAGAGATGCGCTCTGCATGCACAGCAGCACAATAACAATGAATTTTTTGAACATTTTCATGCGAGCTCCATTTTTACCGAATCAAAAAACCGTGAATCACTTCTAAAGCGATCATAGTGCACAAGAAAATAAAAGATCAATGGCTTGAGTGTGCCCACAAACAAAAAGCGCCCGGCATTTCTTTGGCGAGAAATGCCGGGCGCCTTATTAAATTCAAATCAACTATCAATTATCCGAGATTTAAAAAAACGCAGGAAAAAAAGCCTACCCTTCTTGTTGGCGCTCGTTCCAAGCTTTAGGAGGCGTTGGCTTCCAAAGGTCTTCATTAGACTCGTCCCATTCATCTGACTTAACCGCATCATTCGAGGTGGATATATTTTCTCTAAGATTTCTCACCATTGGAGATTCAACTTCCGCACTTTGCGCGGCTAGCATACGTCTTACTAGGACAATAAATCCAGCGCCATTTAAACCTCTGACAGACATGATGTTCGCTTGAAAATTGTCTGTTTCTTCCAAAGTATAGTCCACACGTATTGCTTCCTTTTCTGTCGGTGCAATCGCAAATGCAACATCTAATTTTTCAACAGCTGAATCACTCAGTGGAACCACTTCCATAATATTTTTGCCCCAAAAGTCTTCGGGAGCTTTCTCTTTATAAAATTTCATGCCGCCAAGCGCTTCGCAACTTTGCACGCGCAATTCTCCATCAAGAACAAACGCTAAATGCCCAGGCTGGCCTTGCATAGCAAACATCTGCCCTGCAGAACCGAGGCTGAGTAGTGCAGAAATAACTATCGCACAGTGTGATTTTTTATGTGCAAACATATCGCATCTCCTTGTGGGGTAATCGATAAAAAATATATCCCGGAGCATACCAACCGAATTAAATATCTGACAAGTAAAAAAAATCGCCCGTCATTTCTCGCCAAAGAATTATATAGTTCCCGGAAAGCAAGGGGATTTTCAGAAATTATTCAGACTATTCACTGAACAGAACAGCAGTTCGCGCACTTGCCTGGCCGCAGCCGAGCATTAAGCTCCGATTGATACCGATCGAGGAGCTTCAGAGCATCTTTTTGGGACGTGCTTTCAAACTCCGCCTTCTCAGCTTCTATCACTTCTCGAATGCGGGTAACTTCATCACCGGTGGCCTCTCTCATCAATAAGTCCGTTTGGTCGTTAAGCTGATTCCCCGTCAGAGCACACATACGCGCAACTGCACCCTTTTTGATCAACCTTCTCATTACATGGCCAGAACATTGTTGGCCCGAAATATCCCATTTTTTGGCCGGCTCATCCACAATCCAGCCGAATTCAATTTTCTGATCTGGTGATGAGAAATAGCCCGATTGCGGACGAAGATAATCCGATTTCGTTGCATAGGCCACCACACATTTGCGGAATGATCCAACTGCACTCCAGTGTCTAATTTTCGTCATCGGAAGGGCTGCTGGAGTGGACGCTTGAGTCGCTACTGGAGCAGTCTCTAGAAGAGCAACCGCAGCTGAGCCTGGAGTCCCTGCTAGAACATATACCGGTTCCATGCAAGAAGCCATTGAGTGTGCAAAAAGAATTGTTGTAATAACATAGAAGTGGCGAATCATCTGAATTATTCCTTTATCGTGTTGTGTTTATCGAGAAGCTCTTTCGCTTCTTTTTTTTCTATACATTCAAACTTAGCCTCATTAGACTCAAGTACTTTTTTTATGCGCACAATCTCGGCAGGAGTTGCTTTTCTAAGCGATATACCAACTTTGGCAAGCAGCGATGTGGTCAGGATTGTGGGCATTTGGGGATTTGCAGCTGCGATTAATTTTGCCATGCGATAGCCTGTGTAGCCATCGTCGGGATCGTCAACAAACATTCCAGCTATAAGGGACCAGCACGTGGAGCCGCAATCATCATGCCCACGGCAGTTATTGGGTGAACACCAGTGGGCTGGCATCCTATTTTCAATCAGTGCATAGGCGACAGAGCTTTCTGGTTTTAACTTATATCCCTCGCTCAATCCTCCCAGAGAAGCATACGCTTGATAAGCCACAGCGCCATCTAAAAATTGTCCCACCTCGTCCCACGATTCAATCGGTTCCAGAGCAAGGTTGGCAGCCATTTCTTCATCATCGGGATTCATGCACACGCTCATCGAGTGCACAGACACTATCACGAGAAAAATATAAAAAGATTTAATCATTATTTTATTTTTCCTTTTTCAGTGATTTTGAGTCCCTCTTTGCCCGCACCTTCTATGAGCGCATCCAATGCATCATCTCTTCGGCGATTAGCAGCATGTTGAAGGTGAGCAAACTCGCCCATAAGGCGCACCTCATCTTCATGCTCTGCCTCTTCTCTTGCGGCCCGCTCACGCGCGAGATTTTTCCAAAGGCGTTGCTCTTGAACATGTTGTTCCCAGCCTTCTCTTGAGAATAACACCCATCCTGGCTGATCTCTTTCCTCTCGAGGAACATCGTCAATCTTCTCCCAGCGAAAGTGCAGAGTTTCAGATTCAGTTGGTGCAACCTCAGCTGGTGGAGCATCATCAATTGGTTGCATGCACAATGTGAGTGGCGAGACAAACAGCATCGCGAAAAGAAAATATTTTGAATGAATCATTCGTACTCCTTAACCCTATTTTGCAATACGATCTAATAATGCACACGCATCAGCAGTATCCATACAATTGAACCGCGCATGGCGCGCATGAATCGCTCTCCTTATAAGGACAATTTCTGTAGGCGTCACTCGTCTCAATGAGAGACCGGCATTGGCAAGCACAGAGTCTGTTAGATTGGTTACGCCTGGATGTTCAGAGCTGCGAATTAATTTAGCCATTGTGTAGCCACCCTGAGCTTGAATTGGACTGAGCGGATCTTTAATTAGTCCATAACTAAGGGCACTGCTAAATTCCACCAACTGATACCCTTTGCCCAATTGATCAGTGGATTCATAGGCCACCACACATCCAAGATATGATTTGAGCACTGCGCAATTATTCACCGGTTGCAGCTCAGCCTTGGCAGTTTTTTGTTCCTCCATCAATTGAAAATCCTCCCGAGCGCGATTCTCCATTAAAGAGAACTCTCCTCTTCCCCACTTGGCCGCATCCATACAAAAAATGATTGAAGGGAAAAATAAAATTGTTGCGCACACAATGAGAGAGAGTAATGCTTCTTTCATGACCATCCTTTTTAATTAGCGGGCATAAACTTTTCTAATAGTATAACAAACAAGATGATTGCACCAAATTTTTAGTTCCTCCCATACCACATTAAAAACATTATTCTACTCGCATAACTTTGACTTTGTCGCACGCGCGGTTAAACTGTTGGCGAATTTCATCTGAGAATATATTCCAACATTGTCTTGAAGGAGACATCTATGATTTCATCAAAAACTCTTGCACTGAGCTTGTTGTTCGTCAGCACTGCTGCATTAGCACGCGTGCAACTCAATGCTTATATTGAACTTAATAGTCCGCTTGTTGAATCGCAACAAACTGCTGACACTGAAGTTCAACTCGATGAGAACGAATCTATCGTTGCATTTAGCAGCGACGCGATTCGCATTGAAGCAGCATTGCTTGCAGAAAAAGATAATGCCGCTCATGTTCGATATTCTTTCTTCGTTAAAAACGCAGAAGGATCTTTTGAACTTGTTGCTCAACCGGAACTTTTTGCTGCATATGGCGATCCTGCAGTAATCACGCTCGGCGAAACATCGCAAGAGGGGCAAGCTGTTGCACTTTTTATGAATGTGAACGCAAGCAAAGTACAATAACGGATTATTAATCTGTTAGAATAATGAAGAAGGTGGATTTTAAAATCCACCTTTTTTTTGGTACCATGAAATTCGTTTCTTAAAACAAGGAGTTAATATGAAAAAATTATTTTTGATTCTCGCACTCTCCAATGCACACTATCTAACTGCCATGGATGCCGCGAAACAAGCCGATTCTGCCGAAGAAATAACAGAACAAGAAAAAAAATATTTTGCCTGGTTTGAAAAAACACAAAAAAACCTCCCTTCTGTTTTTCAAGCATTATCAGCAGAAGACCGAGCAGTATTTAGCCAGCAATTAAAATTTGGAGAGCATCCTGCAGAGGTAACTCGCTCGCGCACTAGTTATGTCCATATTCTTTATGGAAGCGCACTAAAAATGCTCCCCACATTCCCCAATGAGACTTATTATTTTGAACTAAAAGAAATGTACCAACCACCATGCGATGAAGCAACGCTCACTGCAGTCGTCTTGAAAGTTACCAAGAAGTTACATTCACCCACTGCTCAGAAGCCAACCGATCTTCTTTCTGCGCGCCTGTATGCCTATAAAACATTGCTGACTCAGCAAGAAAGAGATTCTTGGCTACCATTCAACTATTTAAAAAATCAGCAGGCCGCGCAAGCGACTGCCACTCGATTTGGCTCGCTGGTCGCGGAGGAACTTGCCAAACTCGGGTTGGTGGAAAATACGGATGAAGCGAAACAAAAAAAAGCTGCAGAATTGAGCGCGTCAAAAATAGCTGATTTGAAAAAAGCATACGGCAGCGCGTTGTTGCCTCAAACCGGTAAGGTTACCCAAATGAGCAGCGCAGAAATCAGCAGCAGCGGCAACACGACCGCCAAAAATCCCAACGGGGAACTTTTATAATTTTTCGCGATAGCCAATTTGTTACGCGTATTTTTATAATCGATTGCTGAAAGAATAATGAGCAGGCAACCCCAGAGAATGAGTGTTTCGCCAATGATGTGCGCAAGTATTCGGTGAAATTCTGTCCTGAAAATAATCAATCGCATCGCCGCAAGTCCGCCCGCCATGGCTGCAAGCGCCGTCCGAATCCAGGCAGAGAAAGTGCGCTCTGCCGCGAGCAAGGTTCGCTCTTCGGCTAAGATATTATTGATTGGTTCTTGATTGTTCATTACGTTCCTTTTTTTTAAACAAAAAATTATTCTCATCCACCGCAGCAACGGCCGTTGCTCGAACCATGACCAGATGAAGCGCTTCTGCCGAGATTGCCATGCGCATTTCTTTCGGCAAAATGAAGATAAAAATCGAGAATCAATTTTTTCGTTTGTTCATTATTGAGCACCGCAGCCATCGCTTGATGCATTTTGCGCGCATAGAAGCGTGCGAAAAACCAGCGCTTGATGAACCATGCATTCGGCTCATTCAGATCAAAATATTTCATGATCAAATCTTTGCCAGAATAGTCACCATTAAAATATTCCTGCAAAAAAGTGTGCCACATTTTAATGTGCTTTTCATCGATATTATAATCTTTTTCTCGATCGAGAATAGTATCAAAATAAGCTTGATAGCAGGCGATATCAAAGCGGTTTTTTAACAGCTCATCTTCGGCAAATTTTAATGATTGGGAAGTGAATCGAAATTCCGGCATTTTATCATACAACCGATTGGCCACCACAAATGCTTCCCGCTGCTCATCCACGAGAGAATGGAACAGCACGCCCGCCTTGAATGAATTTGTCTCGAGCAAAATATCTTTCAGGAGCACGTGCGCAATGTGAGTTTTGGTTCTTGGAACCACTTTTAAATAGCGAATATCGGGGAAGCTCGTGCCTATGATAAATTCTTTTTCATCAAAGAATCCTTTAAAAGGCCCTGCTAACATCTGCTTGGCTAAAAAAATATGTGCTATTGGTGCTGCCATGTTCTAGATTCTTTAAGATTCGCACTATACCAGATATATTCCATAGTAAGTTTAACGGCAAAAAACATTTGTTACCAACAAGGAGAGAAAGATTATGATTTCAGAATTAATAGAAAAAATAAATTCCTTCGGAGAGCACCATCAAGCTATGGTCGCGATTATCATCACGGTGTGCATTATCTCCATCAGCTGGGCGATTGAGCGTATATTCGATGAATTTATCTTTCCACACAAACCATGGTATGGCTATTTCCTAACTATTGTGATCGCGGTCCTTTTGCTGTGGATCACCAAGCATTTTATATTGCATGTGATCTAACGCGGGCGTTTGCTAAAGATTAAGAATTAAAAAAAAGAAGATGACAATGAAGACAAATCGTGGCGTTGTGTACGTCAAGCCCGGCCTCGTGGAAGTGCAATCAATCGAATATCCTCGCCTTATGCATGGTGATAAAAAATGTGAACACGGCGTTATCTTGAAAGTGATTGCCACCAATATTTGCGGCAGCGATCAGCACATGGTCCGCGGGCGCACCGCTGCGCCAACTGGCCTCGTTCTCGGGCACGAAATTACCGGCGAGGTTGTTGAAAAAGGATCTGATGTTGAATTCATCGATGTTGGCGATATCGTTTCCGTTCCGTTCAATGTTGCGTGTGGCAGATGCCGCAATTGCAAAGCGGGCCTCACCAACTTGTGTATGACCACAAATCCAGAAGTTGCCGGCGCAGCCTATGGCTATGTTGCGATGGGCGGCTGGGTTGGCGGACAAGCTGAGTATGTGATGGTTCCGTATGCTGATTTTAACCTGCTGAAATTTCCCGACAAACAACAGGCGATGGAGAAAATAAGAGATCTATCACTACTGTCTGATATTTTTCCAACCGGTTTTCATGGTGCCATGGAAGCGAAAGTTGGCGCTGGATCATTCGTCTACATTGCAGGTGCGGGGCCAGTGGGACTCGCAGCCGCCGCATCGTGCCACCTTTTGGGCGCTGCGTGTGTGATTGTCGGCGATTTCAAAAAAGAGCGGCTCGCGCTCGCAAAAAAATTTGGATGCGAAACAATCGATCTTTCAACAATATCTTCTTTGCCAGAAGCGATCGCACAGATTATTGGCGTTCCCGAAGTTGATTCTGCTATCGATTGTGTTGGTTTTGAAGCGAAACAGGATACCAAGACTGAACAAGGTTCGGCAGCACTCAACACGATGATCTTGGCAACGCGTTCGGGAGGCACTGTGGGCCTTGTGGGTCTTTATGTGCCAATGGATCCAGGATCGAAAGATCCCTATGCACGTGAAGGAATTTTGGGCGTCCGTATGGGATGGAGTTGGATCAAGGGGCTCTCATACAACATGGGACAAACGCCCGTTATGCGCTACCACCGCCAATTGATGAATTGCATTTTGCACAACAAAATTGAAATCGCAAAAGCGGTAAATGTTACGGTTGTGTCCCTCGATGATGCACCAAAAGCGTATCAGGATTTTGATAACGGAGCGCCGAAAAAGTTTGTTATCGATCCACATGGGATGATTAAATAAGTGATTACCTAGTTCTGCAGACGTGCCCATTCACCTATTTGGTAGAAACATTTTCCTGATCAGCTTCAAATTTCTCAATCGCGGCCTTCATGCGGGTAATAAGATCCTCATCTGGTGCAATAGCCTCTGCTGCCGGGAAAGATGAATAGGCTTTCACTGCTAATTCCGTATAGCGGCCATCTTTATGCTTAGTGACCACGGTAGAAACATTGTAAGTACCAAACTCTTTCCATATCTCTGAAACGAGTCCGCATGCTTCCTTGCGTACAACAATTTCATTCATTGTCTGGACTAAAAAACTTGTGAGTAACGGGAGAGACAACAGTATGCTTTTCATAGCAACCCCCAAAAGTATAAAAACTTATTCCAATGTTTTTAAAACTTTTTGCCGAATATCTTCAATATAATCAATGTGATTTGTTTCAAAAAGCGAAACCCACTGGAAATCGGCGTGGAGTTCATCGAGAGATACTGATCCTTCCTGCGGATCGTTCCGGTACATGGCGGCTCAGTATATTACTTTTCATAAAACGAAAAAGGGACTCCGTTTTTAACACAGAGTCCCGAGAAAATTTAAGCGCTATAGTTATTTGCCCACTTGCTCTGCGGCAGTTTTCAGTCGCCCCGCGGCAATGGCTCGCTGTACATTTGCCTCAAGCTGCTGGCGCAACTCCTGCTGCGATTCGGCATTTTTTGGATCGAGTAATTGACGAATTTTGAGATACTTTTCTTGCAAATCCGGTTTAACATTCTCAGGCGGATTTTGTATGCGATTGGGAAGATTGCTTCGTACTTTGAGGATTCGTTCATTAACCAATGGCATTTGCTTATTTGCCCAAAAGGTAATTATTTTTGGATCAAACGATCCTTCTTGTTGTATTGCTTTTTGTGTTGCCGCAGGAATCACCGTTAATAGATTTTTAACCATATCACGATCGCCCTTCAAAGCTACCGCATATAAAAAGTCACGAGCCCCGGCAGCGCGCCGCACTTCTGCGGTATCGATAAAAAAGGTAATTAATGCTGGATTCTTTTCTTTATGAGCCTGCGCAAAGGTGAGTGCCGTGCTGTCATCTTTCGTTTTCAGATAGGGATCGGCACCAGCTGCAACAAGGGCCTTCACCACGGGTAGATGATTTTTCAAAGCGGCGGACATTAATGCAGTCAATCCTAACGCGCCATTATCTTTCATATTCACATCAACAAGCTTCAAGCCGCGACTATTCTTCGCGGCAAGCAAGACATTCACCACCTCTAGATCTCCTTTGCCAGAAGCGATCATGAGCGCAGTCTTGCCTGCTTTATCCATTGCATTAACATCCGCGCCCTGGGCGATCAGCTGCTGAATTTGTGTAACATCGCCCCGCTGCGCCGCATCAATCAGCGAGCCGCCCTGAGGAACCTGAGGCACATCCATACCAAATACTGATTGCACACCAAGCAGTATGATCATCATTATTATTTTTTTCATCACCAATCCCCCTCACTCATGAGTTATACAGACTTCACTATTTACCTGCATCCGCAATTATCTGTTTTATATTTTGCTTAATGCGCTCACGCATTCTGCTTTGCCATGCGGGAGACTGCGGATCAAGAATATCTATAATTGCTCCAAACCACTGTGCCATCAACTCTGGATTATCAGCTAGTGGTGCATGTTGATACTTACTACGCGCAATCTCCAATGCCGCCCGTGCATCCGGTAATGATAACCGAGTCATAATAAGTCGTATTTGCTCATTTACCCAAGCATCAATGGTGGTTTGCCCAATTAAGATACGCATGTCTTTAGGAAATTTTTGATTTTGAGATCGGTTAATAGCACTCAACAAACTCAGAGCCGTCTCCCGAATTTCTTTTTGTTTCGTGATGGGGATACAAGTTATTAATGCCGAAATGATCTCAGAATGACCTAAGAAGGATGCCAAAGTTAACGCAGTATTTCCCCGTGAATCTGTTGCTTTTCCATTGGCACCCGCCTCAAGCAGAGGACACACAACATCTTGACGGTTATTTAATGCCGCCAACATCAATGCGGTCACGCCTAAAGGATTTGCTGCATTCACGTGAATTTCTTTCACTGCAAGCAATGCTTTCACAACATTGAGATGCCCATATGTGCAAGCCACCATCAAAGCACTCGTTCCTGATATCTTTATTGTTGCATTCACATCGATATTCTTCACGGCAAGCAAAGCTTTAACTATCTCAAAATTGCCTTTTTCGGATGCGATTATAAGCGCAGTTTTACCTGATTTATCTCCTGCATTAACATCCACACCCTGGGCGATTAACTGTTGAACTTGCGCAAGATCTCCGTGCCGCGCCGCTTGAATAAGCTGCTCGCCCTGACGAACCTGAGGCACATCCATCCCAAACACCGATTGCGCATCGAGCAGTATGATCATTGCTATTATTTTTTTCATCACTAATCCCCCTGAGTTTGGATAAGGACAAAGCAACTTATTCTGATTGTAATAAAAGCGAGGAACTAAAAACTAGAAAAAAAAACCTCCGGTATCGGCGGAGGTTAAATCCACGGAGGTTAATTTTTTAACTTTGGGCGGCGAAGTTTTTGAGGATTATTCTTCAGAGCTCTTTCGTGCCGGCAATTTTTTCCTGCACACCCTCATCATCTGAAGGGGGCAATTCTGTCAAAGCTGCCAATCCCGCTCGGCTTACATCAGCATTGGCCATCTGCAAAACCTGCACCACGTTCCATTGGCTTTTTGCGATAGCCATGTCCAGCACAGTGCGGCCACGCCTTCTCACATTCACATGGGCATTGGCTGCAACCAATGCCTGCACAATCTCTGCGCTACCGCTTTCCGCTGCTTGCATCAAAACGGTGTATCCCGAAAGACCCGCAACATCATTAGGGTTGGCGCCATCGGCAAGCGCTCGCCTAACGGCCGCAGCATCCCCCTTTTGGATGATCGCAAAAAGATTAATCGGCGCTGACGGCACATCCATCCCACATGCTGATTGCACACCAAGTAATAAGAGCATCGGTATTATTTTTTTCATAGAAGACCCCTATTAAAAAAACACTCATTCGCCTCGTACCTTGTTCAGGATATCGGTCGCGTTGCAATCATCTGTACTATCTAAAGTTTTAGGTTCAACAGGCATCTCTACCAGAGCACCCCAAGACTTCAAAAGTGCCTCCGCAGTGGGCCGAGTATTACAAACAGCAAGAGACAGCGCTGTGTGGCCACCAAGGCATTTCGCATTCACGTCCGCCTTGGCCTCGAGCAAAAGCTTGAGTGCTTTAGTTTCCATTATTGCTAGCTCTTGTTCAGAGTACCTACGCAGACAAGATAGGTGCCTGATCCCCTCCACTACCCTCATCAATGCCGTATCGTTAAAAGTATTTCGACAGTCCGCCTGAGCGCCTGCTTCAAGCAAAAGTTGTATCGCTTCCACAGAACACTCTCGAGCCGCATACAACAATGCAGATCCGAGTGTTGGGTGTTCTGCATTAACATCTGCCTTGGCGCCAATCAAGCGCTTCACAAGCTTTGTGTCAACATATTTTCCGTCAAGATCATGACATGGCAAAACAGACATCAACGCGGTGACACCATCCGCACCTGTCGCATTCACATTCGCTCCATTGGCAAGCGCCAGCTCTACGCCCTCATGGTCGCCCCACGCAGCATAATGCAAAAGACTCACATCAGCCTTGTCCATCCCAAATGCCGATTGCACACCAAGTAATAAGAGCATCGGTATTATTTTTTTCATAGAAGACCCCTATTAAAAAAGCACTCATTCGCCTCGCACCTTGTTCAGGATATCGGTCGCGTTGCAATCATCTGTACTCTCTAAAGCTTTAGGTTCAACAGGCATCTCTACCAGAGCACCCCGAGACTTCAAAAATGCCACCGCTGCGGGGCGAGTATTCCAAATGGCAAGAGAGAGCGCTGTGTGGCCTCCATTGCTTTTCGCATTCACGTCCGCCTTGGCCTCGAGCAAAAGCTTGAGTGCTTTAGTTTCCATTATTGCGAGCTCTTGCCCAGAGTGCCTACGCAGACAAGATAGATGCCCGATCCCGTGGACTACCCTTATCAACGCCGTATCGCCAAGACTATTTCGACAGTCCACCTCAGCGCCTGCTTCAAGCAAAAGTTTTATCGCTTCCACGGAGCACTCATAAGAGGCATAGAGCAATGCAGATCCGAATACAGAGTCTACTGCATTAACATCCGCCTTGGCGCCAATCAAGCGTTTCACAAGCTTTGTGTCAACATATTCTCCATCAAAATCATGACACGGCAAAACAGACATCAAAGCGGTCTTGCCATACTCGCCCGCTGCATTCACATTGGCTCCATTGGCAAGCGCCCGCTCTACTCCATCATGATCACCACAAGAAGCATAGTGCAGAAGACTCGCATCATTATTTTGAGCATTGTCCATTCCACATGCCGATTGCACACCGAGCAGCAAAATCATCGGTATTATTTTTTTCATAGAAGATCCCCCTCGTACACACTGCCTCGCATCATAAAGATAATCTATTTATACGTGGTTCCAAAAGACACGCGCTGGCCACCAGCCCGTTGCAACAAATCGATCACGCTCGCCCGCTTGATATCAATGTCGGTGACATAGTCTGTCGGATTGCATGAAAGATCTCTTGGGAAGCCCAAAGCGGTTGTCCCATGAACAGTTTGCGCATTCACCTCTGCCTTATGTTCGAGCAATAGTTGCACTGCATCAGGTCTCATGTGCAGAGCAGCCTCCATCAGCGCAGTAAAGCCATTTTCATTTTGGATATTCACATTGGCTTTGTCTTCGATCAAGGCCTTCATAACAAGTGGGCGATTATGTGCGGCAGCCATCATTAATGCAGTCTGACCCAAAATAGGATTGATTGCATCAACATTGGCTTTAGCCTCAATCAACGCATGGACTATGGGCACATAGCATGCTTCAAATGTAGTGATTGACCCGGCAACTTCCATTAACGGTGTGAATTTGGTTTTTATCTTTTCCGCATTCGGATTGGCCCCAAAGGCAAGTGCCACTTCAACTTTCGCGAGATCACCTTTCTCACATGCAGCAAGAAGATCCACATCCCAATTCTTATCCATCCCAAATGCCGATTGCACACCGAATAACACAATCATTGCCATTAGTTTTTTCATAGAAGAATCCTCTTATAGGATAGTTGTAGAGTTAGTTTTCCCAAGGAAAGACGATCCAATCAGTTGTCTCTTCAACATAATAATCAGGCTTAATTTTTGATTTCGGTTTATAGAAAAGAACGGCAGTTTTGATTGTTGCATTCGGCAAATGTTCCTTGAGCAATTTGATAACAAATTCCAACGTTTTGCCCGAATCGGCAATATCATCGATGATGAGAATGGTGTTAAAATTTGCATAATCTTCGAGATGCGCGGGGAAACGGAGCGTCAGTTCTCCTTGCTGATTGTCATCATCGTAGGATTCAATAGAAATGGTCACCACATTGCGATTGTTAAACATCTCCTCACCCGCCAATAATCCGGTGGGAATCAATCCGCCTCGGCACATCGTCAGCAGCAAACTAGGTTTTAAATTATCTTTCTGCACTTGTTGATAAATGTCGGTGCACATAGATTTAATGCGATCGAGACTGACATATGTTTTTTTCACCTCAGCCTCCAAATTGATAGCCAAAGATAATCCCAAAGAAAGAGCGATCATATATGCGCGATTCATTATTGCGACTCCTGTCTGAAATGAAATATGAATGAGAACAAAAATAGTGCTACTTAAAGCGACTAAGTTTAGAGTCTTTTAGATCGAAGATAAAGATCTTTCACAATAAAAAGGGGCACAGCATGCGCCCCTTCATCTTAAACTGAATAATCTTAAAAGCTGTTAAAATGAAAATCCAATTCCTGCTCGCAAATCAAAACCACCAACATTCACTCTGTGGCATGATTGAGATTGTGGTGGGAAAAGATAACGGAATGCGCCGGTAACATCAACGCAGCGCCACACCGGATATGTTAATCCCACTTCAACTTCGCCAATGCCTTTATAAAACCGCACATGCCCGAGATAACTCTTCTCTTTTGTCCATATAAAACCACCACCAAGCGAAGCATACAGCTGCAAATCACATGCAAAGCGTTTCAGCAAGCGCAGATAGAGTGTGACGGGTAATTCTTGCACGATGGTGCACTGTTTTAAAAATGTTGTTTTCCCTTTAGCGCGCCAATAGCTGAGCTTAGCACCGATGCCAAAATCAAGGTCCCAATGTTCCCAAAGATAATAACACGCATCAGCGGTGATAGCGTTTATCATCCCTTTCCCATAGACCTCCTTAAATCTACAATCATTTTTAAAAACGTATCCCGCAGAAAAAGCAGTACTAAAGTTTAAATCCTTTTTTTCAGACGTTTCATACTCATGGCCAGAAAGGCACGTTGATACTGCTAACGCGAGGAGGTAGGAGAAAAATAATATTTTTTTCATCTGTTATTTCTGCCTTTTAGCTACTAAACATTAAGCCACATTTGATCAAGAATATTAAACACGCTCACGTTATTGGAACTGTAGTTAGAAACATAGGCACGCTCGCCATTTGGTGATATGGCGATATTAGCGGGAGATGAACCCGCAACTAATACGGGACAAAGCACTTTATTGGTGCACACATCAATAATGTTAATCGTTCCTTTACCCGGAGTGAGATCGGTAAAGTTTGGACCAAGATAGAGCGTGTTATAATTGCTCACATACACAAACCGACCATCGGGCGTGATCGCAACACCTGCCGGCTGCGTTCCCAATTTAATCGTTGCTTTTATAGTATTTGTTTTTAAATTAACAACTGTTACCGTGGTGCCCACTGGCGAAAAATTATTGCTACCAAAATTAGTGACGTAGGCATAGTTGCCATTCGGAGTGATTGCAATTTGGAACGGTCCAGAAAACCCTCCAATAGTGCCGACAACCAGATTACTACTCGTGTCTATAATGCTGATTGTGCCAGTGCTGGGATTGCCATCAACATAGTTTGCCACATACACGAACCGACCATCGGGCGTTACTGCTAATGCTGCAGGAGCCTGCCCCACGATGATTGGTGGGCCAACAATAGTATCAGTAGCCAGATCAACAACACTCACGGTTGTACCATTGCCACTCTGCACGCCTTGAGGGCCACCATAATTGTTAACATAGGCATGCTTACCATCAGGAGTTATTGCAAAGCCTGATGGGCCATCAAAGCCAAAAATGGTATCTATGATGGTGTTAGTCGCGACATCGATAACACTGACGGTGGAGCTATTACTATTGGTGACATACACTTTTGTGCCCGCTGGATTAATAGTAATGGTGTATGGCTGTTGGAACACCGTGGAGGTAATTGTTAGTTCAACCGTGTTAGTGCACAGATTTAATACACTCACTGTGTTGCCATTCGGAAGCGAATCATTATTATCATTTGCAACATAGGCAGTTTTGCCATCAAGAGTGATCGCAATTCCTGCCGGAGAATCGCCCACTGGGATGGTTGCAACTAGTCTATTTGCTCCAATAATATATGCGGGAAATAGTAGGATTACTACTAAGAGACTCAATACTCTCTGCTTTTTTTCTATCATCACAACCCTTTTTTAAAAACATACTCACCTGCTACTCGATGCACACTATCCTAGAAATTATCTCCGCATAGAGTCAATCACGTCTACGCTTTTCAGCTACGCCGGACTAAAGAAAAAAACCTCCGCTTACACGGAGGTTCAATTTTTAGCAACTAAAAAACCAGTAAAAATTTACGATGACAACTATCTACCGAATATAGTTATCGGCTATTTTTTGTAGCCCCAAGTCACCAAGAAACGAGATTGGAACAACAACAAGCCAATGAACGCCTAGATACAAAGGTATCCACATAATGACAATGCTTATAACAATCGCCACAGCGCGAAAATAGAGATTTTTATGCGCTTTAAAAGGGCTTCCAAGAGGAGTTTTGCAAACCATTCTATAGGTGATCGTCGCTAGCATCACAAGCGTGGAGACGTAAAATACATGGAAGAAAAGTGACCAATCGTTTGAAGCGAACATCGTGCAACCCTAACCCTAAATCATTTATTTTATTTATTCCTATTATACAAAATAGCGTTGCGGAAAGATAGACAGTCATTATCGCTCACTATATTTTTTTGTCAGTGAATTGCACACTGCTTCCCTTTATATCCATACTCTTTCCTTTCCGAACGATTAATTGCTACCTTTCCCTCATCGTTATTTGTCGAGTCTTATAGAATCTTGGGGATTGAAAATGGTCATGATCATAGCAGGATTATTAACATTATTTCTTATAGTTTTAATACCGATTTACTGGAAAACGTATGGTGTGCAAAACTTTCTCTGGTTCTCGGATGTCGGCCTTTTCATGACCGTCGCTGCATTATGGTTGCAATCACCGCTTTTGATAAGCATCGTTGCGCTGGCCATTCTTCCCGTTGAACTTTTATGGAATGTTGATTTCTTCGTACAGCTCGTCTCATCGCGCAATCTAGTCGGCCTGAGTGGCTACATGTTTGATAGTAAGTACCCACTTTTTCTCCGGGGGCTTTCTCTTTTTCATTGCGTATTACCAGTCATTATTGTGACCTGCCTTGCTCAATGGGGCTACACAAGCACGGCGTTGCCTTATAGCATTCTTTTAGTGTGTAGTGTGCTTGGGCTTACATATTTTTTTACCAATCCGGACGACAATATAAACCTTGTCTTTGCACCACGCTATTTTGGCTGGCAGAGAATGCCTGCTTTTGCATGGCTTCTAATTCTTATACTGATACAAGTAGTGGTCATTCTGATTATGCATGTAGTTTTAAAAACAGTTGTGTAACAAAAAACCTCCGCATAAACGGAGGTTAAATTTTTTAACAATTTAGGATAAGTCATTAGATACAAATTTTAAATTCAATAAACCATTCATTCGATCTAAAACGCATCTTCCAGGCATCGCACGCTACATCAACTGCAGACCCATTAGCAACTCTTTGATAGCGAGGGCCTTTAAAATGTCCCGCATTAAACCAGCGATACCCTGTTCCAATCGCCCAGGAATCTTTGTAACTATATTCAAAGCCGGCAAGAAGCGTATACGTAAAATTTTTGCGAAGTGTGTATTGATTTTCCGCAGAAAAACTTTCATAGGGGGCAGAACTTCCGGTAGGAGGCAGCCCGGTTGTTCTATAGTTCGTTATCAAAAGATTACTAACACCCAACCCGGCACCTATCAGCGGATAAATTTTTCCACAACAGACATCCCAATTTAAATGGGGAATACCTCGTCCAAGAATATTTGTCGAAAAGAGAATAGGTGTAACATTGAGATCAAATCTTCTTGTGTAAGATCCACCGCCGGCGGTGGGAGTTTGGAATTTTCTATATTTAAAAGTTGAGCGATTAGAAATATTAAATTCTAGATCCACTATATCAAAGAGCTCGCACCCAACACTAAAGCTGGCAATGGGACAATTTCCTAATCTTGCATTATAACCTTGAGTTGCCGGATTCCATGGTGGGTTGGGAGCACACACATTGGCCGACTCAGAAACTGAGACGCCTGAACCAACTTTAATATAGAAAAAGTAATCCTGGGGCTTACTGCAACATGTATCGGTACCCGAAACGATGCTTGGCAGTAAAGAAAGTGTGACTAAGAAGCGCTTCATAAAGTTTCCTTTTTAGAAAATCATTCCAATTCTTGAAAATTGAAAATAAATTTTCCCGCCATCAGATGAAACAATTAAATCAAATGTTTGTCCAAAAAGGGGAGAAAATCCAACCTTTGTCGTGACTACCACAGTACACTCAGTAACCATGGAGTGTATGAGGCTATCTAATTCTAAGTTGATCAATGTTGTTGGCGTGAACCAGGTTACTATGAGCCCATTATCAGCAGATAGGTAATTGGATATATCGGTAAAAATTCCATCTTCAGTTTGCATCGATAAAAAAGAAGCAGAGCATGTTCCAACCCGTATATTATTCACATCATAAATGGGGGCCCTTCCTGCAAGATAGCTCGAAGCGATTGTTGGACTATCTACCGACACATTAGATGTTGGTATTTGAATAAAGCTCTCTGCAAAATCAGCGATATACAGATAGTAGGTTATTGTGGCCGGCTCAGTGGGCGCGCCATATAAAGGCTGCGAATAATTGGCAAAACCAATAAATAATACAATGAACGTTGCGTAACCATTTTTAATAAAATCGGATAATCTTAAACTTGCACGTCGTTTGATCAACATCATAGTCCTCTATTTTACATTTGTGTCTGGATCATTTCATTTAAACTGGGACCGTGTTTACTATTTTTTGCATTTAAAACGCATAGCCTAAGCTTACACCAAATGCAAAGCCTCCGATCTGTACGCCGCCATTACTAAATACATTTGGCTTCTTTGGACAGATTTTTTTCTTTTCATACGAATATTCACCGAAAATGCCAAGCAAGAAATGGTCTGCGAGCAATACATCAAAACCAGTATTTACAAATAAACCGATACCATTGCCATTGATTTTGCAATCAACATACGGTGAATCATTGTGTTGATGGAAATGAAAGTAGCGTGGCCCAATTGCAAAGAAATAGTAAAAGCGTTCACAGAATTTGAATATCGGTTTCAAACCAATATCAACCGCTATAACGTTTAGACTTGTTTTTTCGCAGGTGTTCAATGCATGGCCCCGTGTTTTGCGATAGCCAACACTGCCATACAGATCAAGATATTTGCAAACGGGGACAGATACACTGCCTTGAACTTCAAAGCCTCCATGATTATAGATCTGCCTCATCGGAGATGTTGCGAAAAAAAAGTAGCTTGGTTTTATTTCAAGCCATGGCCTGCAATTGAATGCATGCTGTGGTTTTGGCTTTGTTTCAACAACCCTTGGTTTAAAATTGAATGCGTATTGTGGCGATGCGTAAAGCAGTGCAGAAAGTAGAACGATTTTTTTATACATCATAGTCTTTATTCTCACGGAACGGTAACAGTAGCTGGTGAACTCATCGTGCCATCACTATCAAATGCAAATAACGCATAGAGCGAAGAAACACCACGCGGTTGATTATGATTTTCATAGATAAATGTGGAAGCATTGAGCTTTGCAATTTGCGCTCCATCACGATACACAAAATAACCAGCAACTTCGGGTGATGGACTCGGCAACCATGACAGTTGGTTATAGAGTTCATATTCAAGTCCAAAATCATTTTTCTTTTGCGTGCCTTGAAGATTTGAGGGAGGCAAAATGCTGGGTGAGAAACCTAACAAATCAAATTGCACAAAAGTCGGACTTCCAATCGGCAGATAAGAGAGTGAATAATCCGGAGTTGGACCCGTGAATGTAACAGAATCAAAGGTGCCTGCAATGCCAGACGAAGTGAGAATTATGTATGATCCCGGTGTAGCGCTTGGATCTAGGTCAATTTCCAAAGTACCCGCTAGTGATGCAGGTCCGGTAATAGCAACTAACGATGTGCCACCAGAATCGATTGTGATGTGCACAAGACTTCCAAGAACACCGTCAATGAGATCTGCTGGATTGAGGGTCAAGCTGCCAAGAGTAAGCGTTCCATCCGCATCTGGAGAAATCGTTCCGGAATTGACAAACACATCTCCGGTCAAGGTCCCAATCCCGCTCAATGTGCCTCGTTGTAGACTGAAGCCAATATTTCTACAGACGGAAACTGATGCGGTATCAATCACTCCATTCACTTTGAAATTCGCATTATTGATTATGATGTTCCCTGGATAATCAGTTGTTCCATTGTAAACAACGGTACCATCTCCATTAACAAAGACACTCGTCCCTCCTGCACCGAAAATAGAACCATCAGTAAACGAAACCTGATCACCGAGTATCAAAAGATCGTCAGCATTTTGTGCCATGAATGTCAGAGAGGATCCTGAGCGCAGGAAAATACTATTGCCCAATGCAGATCCATCAAAGCCATCCGATCCTCCCGGACCGCCAAGTCCATGACTTCCCGCTTGTGTCGTATTATTTGTTGTATTGAAAGTGGTTGGGATTCCCGAAAATGCTTGTAGCGTGAGATTCAAACCAGTATCCACAAAGATAGCAGCTCCCAGACCGCTTCCTCCACCGCCGCCTCCACCACCAAAACCCGATCCAACGGTATTGGCGCCATTTCCTCCCGATCCTCCACCGAGATTTCCTAAATCAAATCCGCCTGAGGCATTGGGGCCATTTGATGGTCCACCGCCACCACCGCCGCCTCCACCAAGGGAACTTCCGCCATCCGCGGGCGTCGAACCCGATTGGTCGACACCACCGCCACCGCCTCCTCCACCGATTCCCCCGGATCCACCTCGTACCGTATAAGATATATCAGAAGCGCCGGTTCCAGCGCCACCACCACCACCGCCGCCATAGCCGCCACTGCCAGCTTGGCCATCAATTCCATTGGTAAAGGACGTTGTAACGACTCCGCCACCACCGCCGCCTCCACCATCTGCGCCATTACCTCCGGAAGGTATCGCGCTACCTCCTGGGGGTGTCGAACCTTGAGGTTGAATTCCATTTGCCCCGGTAGAGCTTCCACCACCACCTCCTCCAGATAGAGAAGCGTCTGCACCGCCACCGCCGCCGCCTGCGTTGCTTCCCCCACTATTACCTCCTCCACCAGCGCCAGCGATCAAGAGACCATAACCGTTTCCATCCTGTCCAGAATCCTGATCCGAGCCACCGTTGCCCAGGTTCGCGAGGATTCCTAGGGTAGCGCGGGATCCCAGACCACCACCTCCGCCGCCTCCGCCACCGAATGGATCGCTAGTCGAAAGAGTAACGCTCCCACCATCACCACCAAAACCTCCCCCTCCAGCGCCACCAGTGCTTCCAATGGTTGTAATCGAACCACCATTGCCACTAAAGCCGCCACCACCACCGCCGCCCTCATCGCCAGAAGAAGAAAGGCTGAAATAATTTCCTCCATTTCCACCCACCGCAGAGCAGTTGTTTATCGAAACATTTATCAAGGTGATTGAAGGAAAAGAACCGTTCAAAAAAAATTCAGGCGCATAAATAGCTCCTCCGGCACCCAATCCGCCGCCCCCGCCTGAAATCCCATCTCCACCATTGCCACCTTTTGCAGTCAGATTTTGAAAAATCATGTTTTGAATGGTCACATTCCCCGTTGGGATGAAAAATCCACTATAGGCACCACTGTTGCCATCAATGATAACGGTAGGAATAGAACCTGGGTTACCAATGACGATACTCACAAAATTTGAGGAGGTGTTAATAATTGGCAGAATTCCATTGAGTTGGATCGTCATCGGAAAATCAAAAACAATCGCATAATCATCGGGTGTCGTGCTTAAATTTTGATTCATTACATTCAAGGCATATCTGAAATCACCCACATCTCCAATACCACCCGGATTATTATCTGTGCTTAGTGAGACATGGAGTATGGTTAAGGCATACAAAGAATGTGGGATGAATAGAAAAATCAAATATTTGAACTTGAACATAAAAACACCTATTACTACTTTTTTTTAGCATCATATTGTGTAAAAAAAAATTACTCAATGTTTAAAGTTAGGAAGAGAGGAAAATTCGGTTTTTTGAGGAATGTGATTAGGTCTCATAGCAAATGCAATCGTTGCATAGCGAATGTTGCCACTTTGCACAACAATGTGCGGAGTTGGGTAGATGGAAAACTCTGTGAGAAGCACGCCAGGAATGAGCACGATAGAATTTTGATTATGCGATCGAGAAAAATCCCTGCAAGGAGAAGAAAAATCTTCAACGGAAAATGATGATTTATATGGAGAAAGAAGAAGCGATTGATTGTCGGTGCTATCGAGAAAAAGGGAAAGTGCAGTCCCATCATAATGAGGTTTTGTGGCACTATAAAAGGGAAAATATTTGACCACCTTCAAAAGAACTGGAGGTTGGCCGAAATTCGAAGAGAAAATTGTTTCTAAACCTAACTCAGTTGCCGCTTCATCGAATAGATTTCCGTATGGTTCTTGGATCTCGCGACACGCTTGAAAAAAACGCATTATTTGAGGAACTTGTTTGAACTCTGAATAGCGAGAGCAGATAAATTCATGGAAATGGGTTGAATAATAAAAGGCAATTTGGCTTCTGTTTTCTCTTTTTGATTCGTCATAGAAACCAAAAAAATCAGTGGAATAGTAGCTTCTATCTTTTGAACGAATAAAACGTTCTTTTGCGCTATATAATTTTTGCGCCCACACCGGATTTGTTTGAAGAAATTCGATGAGCTCATCGAAATGGGCATAGAGAGAATCAAACGTTGCCGTTCCATGATTCTTATCGCACATCTCTAAGTAGCCAACTTGCTTGAATTGTTCTGCTAAAGAGATTGCACTCAGAGATTGAAAGGCAAAGAGAAAAATCAAGAGAGACAAAGTCTTTCGAATAATCATGGACTCATCGTATGATTTCTACGCTGAACTTGTCAAATTTTGAAGGGTTGTGATGATCTCAGTATGAAATCAATACCTTTTATTTTTTATCATCATAATTAATACCAAGATCATAAGGGCCAAAAGGATACGGGAAAAGTTCGCCAATAGTAGTAACGTAGATTTTTTTGGTATTAACATTCACCAAATATATGATCACGTTTGGATCATTAAAAGAATTTTCCCAGATAATTTGGCGGCAATGGCCACAAGAGGCAACGCTCCGTGGGTCGCCAAAAATAACTTCAGCATCAACAAAATCAAGAATTTCTAGCTCTTGTGCTGCAGGTGCGGCCACAACAGCAATCGCTTTTATTTTTGCGGGGCCTTCTTGAGCGATCATGCTATCGATAGCATTTTGTTCTGCATGCGTACTTTGCGTGTAGCTACACCGTTCAACATTGCAGCCTTTATAGATATTTCCTCGCTGGCTTCTAATACTAGAGCCTACATAATAGCTTGAATATGGCGCTTGTGCATTATTGCGAACTAAAAATGCTTGCTCAATAAGTTCATAATCAACATCAAATGCATTACTCATAGAGCTGATAAGAAGTAAAGATAGAGATATTATATACTTCATCCAAGACCCCTCTGACCAAAAACCAATAAATCAGTTATTTAGAAAGCGAGTTTAGCAATAGGGCATACTTTCTACAAGCTGCATCAAAAAACCTCCGTTTATGCGGAGGTTTTTTAACTATTTTAGAGCCAACTAACATTATTTTGATTGAGCATATTCACGCAAATAATGGGCACGATTTATTCCATCGATATATCCGCTGACAATAGTTGTCGGTAGCTTAAAAAGAATACTATCAATCGTTTCTCGATACTTCTGCGCAGCTCTCTCATAGTGTTCAAAAAAATCTGCCGCGGCTTTTATTTCTTCTTTTGAACTAAAGCGTGTAGCAAATATATCAGCACGCTTTTCTTCATACGATTTAAAAAAGAAATTCGTTGCATAGGCAAACAATAAATCAATCAATGCACCCGCACATACACCCACAAACAAAGCACCGAATCCGCCCACTAGAGACATCAGGCTATATGCTATTGCAAGAGCACTGCATGTTGCAACTGCGCCCATAACACCCGCTATCACTACACGCTTATTTGAGTAGTTATAAAATATGTGAGCAAGCTCATGTCTAAAGATAAACTTTTGAACATTTTCAGAAAGATTATTTCTTATCACCTGATGCAATTCTTTTTTATTTTCTGGCACAGCGGGGATAATATACTTTTCAACTACATCGCGCGCCTTTAAAGCCTCGGGATCTTCCTGAACAGTGCCCCATACCATCGGATCAACAGCAATGACATTGAAAAACGTCATAGCAATAGCATCATCAACATATGCATAGCGTATCTGGACATTTTTAGGATCAAGCCCACACCGAACAATTTCATCAGCAAATTGCTTGCTATGCACGCCAGTAGGAACAAAAAGAAAGCCTTTAGACTGATTTCTAGTGACAACATAGGTCACATATCCCACATATATGCCAACAGCCAGAGAATAGAGGACTATCCCCACGATGCTCAATGCAAATTGTGGCACTAAATAATAAAGGATAAAAAATGGTAAAAATAGATTAGCCATGCCAACGAGTTGCTGACGCACAATAGAAATAATCATAAACGGTCCCATATTAGCTCAGTAGGAATAATGTATATATCTGAATAAGCATACGAATTAGTCCTAACAAAGTTATTTAAAAAATGCCCAAATTCCAGTCGGGATCAATATTAAGCTTCCTATTGCAGGCCAACCAAATATTTTCTTACTGTCTTTTTCGTTGGTTAACCATAAGCCCCAATGTTCTTTTGCCGTTTTCTCTTGCTCTTGAGAAAAAGTTGAGGGAATATCCATAGTGTAATGCTCTTTTGTCACTAAGGAACCAAATTCAGATAAGAAATCAGATTCAAATTTAGTTTTTGATACTTTATATATTTTAATGCCCATCTCATTAAGAATTTTGAGATGGCGATTGGCTTCTTTGAGCGCTTGCCACCCTTTTTTCAAATCTTTGTACGCTAGCCAAGCACAAATAGTTCCTGCTACTGTACAAATTGCTGCAACATCATATCTAGAATTGGCAGAAGAGTCAGAAGGTATTATATACGGAGTATTTAGAATTAAGGCGAAAATTAAGGCTTTTTTTAACATTTTTAGAAATTCCATGAAAAATTGGTTGCAGCAAGCGCAGATCCGGCGGATCGAACTATAATATAATTAATTATAAATCTCAGAAAGAGCCTAAAAAAGAAAAACCTGTAGATTCCTCTACAGGTTTAAATAGCTGACGCAGATTGTATATCTTGGCGTCCCCAAGGGGATTTGAACCCCTGTTTCCGCCGTGAAAGGGCGATGTCCTAGACCAGGCTAGACGATGGGGACGCACATAATTTCTAAGAGAGGTGATTGTGGATCCGGTTGGCCATTATGCTTAATCCGAAGATTAATCCCATAACTTTTCATTTAAGAAACTGGCCTGCCAGGCATTTGCTGCCGGCAAATGACTGGTGAGCCGCGTTGGATTCGAACCAACGACCTACAGATTAAAAGTCTGCCGCTCTACCGACTGAGCTAGCGGCTCTCACACAATCTTTTTATTTCAAATAATTCAAAAGAGAATCTTATTCAACGAATAAAGATATAATGAAATGTATATTCAGACAGGCCATTTGTCAAGAAAAACAGGGCCACTAATCCCTAATACACCGCATCTCTTTAAAATAAAATCAGCCAACTCAAGTAACAGAAAATCATAATTCCTATAATATCCATCGCCGTTGCTAAAAATGGACCGGCTGAAAATGCAGGATCCAGGTTCAGGCGTTTGAATAATAATGGAATGCAGCTACCCAAAAGCGCTGAAAGCATAACGATTACTGCCAAGGCAATACTCACAGTCACACTTTCGCGTAACTGGCCGCTGGTGTAATAAACGCGCCCGAATGCAATCAGGCCCAAGGCGAGGGCCAAAAGAGCTCCGATCAAAAATTCTTTACGTAAGAAGCGGAACATATTGGAAAAGGTGATCTCTCCCGATGCCATACCTTGAATGACCATCGCAGAGGTCTGGCTACTCGTGTTACCCCCAGCACTGATTAGCATGGGAATAAAGGAATAGAGCAGCACGCTCAAATTAGATTTATAAACTTCCAGGATGAGGCCCGAGAATGATTCTGCGATCAGGAGGACTGCTAGGATGTGGCCCCGCTGATAGAACAGGCGTCCTATTGATGTTTGGAAGTAGGGATATTTGAGCGGAGTGAGTGCAGACATTTTACTCACGTCCTCACTCGCCTCTTCCACGATGACATCAACCAACGTCTCACTCGAAATGACCCCTAAGAAATGATTATCTTCATCAATCACGGGAACGATCGTCACCTCATAGTGGACCATCTTTTTAGCAATATTTTCTTTGTCCATATCTGCCTGGGCAACCAAGGGACTCTTTTGCATAAAGTTGGCAATGCGATCATCCGGCTTATTAAGCACAAGATCTTCTAAATTGATATAGCCAACGAGATTGTGATTGCGATTGGTCACAAAAATGTGGTGGTGAATCTCGCGGCTTGGGCGCAGGCGCTGGAGGAGTTTGACCGATTTTTCAACGGTATAATCTTCAATAAGCGTCAGGACGTCCGTGGTCATAATACCACCGGCAGAATCGGGGTTAAATTTCAGAAGGGAAAGCACTTTTTCCCGAACTTGTTGATGAAGAAGGTTAAGATATTTTTTCAGCTCATCATCAGAGAAGAAATCAAAGAGATCGGTCAGTTCATCAACCGAAAGCCCATTGAAGGCTTCCACCACTTCTTGATCTGGCATGGCATTGATGAAAAAGACTTTGAGGGTCTCAGGCGCATGCTCAAAAACATCGAATCGTAATTTTTTATCAAATTGAGAAAAGATCTTAGCCGCTTCTTCTTGAGAAAGCTGCTCGAGGAAATCGACAATATCAACCGGGTGCTGATCAATAAGAGTATCCCAGAGGGATTTACCATAGGGAGTGTCGTGCTTGATTACAAGCGATAAATTGGCTCGAATCTCATCAAATAGGCGCTTGATATCCATTGTGAACTCCTAAATTTTACCCGCCCGCATTCTAGCTCATCACGCGTCCTGCTCATGCTACTTTCACGAAACTGCTTCGTTCCTTCAGTTTAGCGGCTCTGGATGCGGGCTGCAAGGCATTGTTACAATTTGACTTTAAACATATAAAACGTAGAATTTGAAATAAGAAGGGTTAGCGAGACTTTCGTTACAATGGGGGCAGTTTTCTGACTGTATTATGGGGCATTCTGAACTTATAAAACCTAACAGCACATTTTCGTTCACGATCACACAAAGTGATGCCGGGACTCGTCTCGATCAGTTTATGTGTCGTCAGTTCCCCCTCTATTCGCGCAATTTTTTCCAGCAAACGATCGACAAAAAGCGAATCTGGGTCAATGATACCGCAGCAATCAAGTGCGGTGTCAAACTCCGCTTTGCCGACATTGTGACTATCACCTTTCCCCCAGATAAAAAAGTTGATGCTTCGAGCCAGGCTGTCCAAGAGCTGGGCATCGAGCTGCTTCATGAAGATCCTCACTTTCTCATTATCTATAAACCTGCTGGCGTTCTCGTCCATCGCCCGAACACCTATTGCACCACCATCAGCTTGGTCGATTGGATCACCAATCATTATCAAGAGATTAAGGATGTGGGCTTTGTGGACCGTCCGGGGATTATTCACCGCCTAGACAAAAACACCTCTGGCCTGCTCGTGATCCCGCGCACAAACATTGCGCACAATCAATTTGGGGCCATGTTCAAAGATCGGACCATTCATAAAACCTATTATGCCTTAGTGCAAGGCCACCCTGACCGAGAAGGCTCAATCGATTTTCCTATCGGACGGGATCCTCGTATCCGTACCCGTATGAAAGCATACGATCCAAAAAAAAGATTCATACCCGAAGATGTGCGTCAGTCTCTCACGCATTATAAGGTTGTGGAATATTTCAAAGATAGCTCACTCATTGAAGTCACACTCGTGACCGGTCGCACGCATCAAATTCGTGTCCATTTTGCCGCCATTGGCCACCCGCTTATTGGCGACAATATTTATGGCGATGCGGCGAAAGAAATTGACCGACAAGCATTGCACGCGCACTCAGTTTCATTCACTTTTAACGAAAAAAATTATACCTTTTCTCGAGCAATTCCAGACGACATGGCGACGCTTATTACAGGTTTGAGAGACTCCTCTCAGAACTAAAAAAGCCCTTGCATTTTATCCAGAAAAAGATAGCATTGTTGGCGAGCTAAGAAGGAATTGTGGTAATGAAGCACCACAAACATAGGTGATTGACTTCTTTTTTTTAGCTCATTTCTATTTAACACCATATGGTTGACAACGCTCCTTGAGCTTCTCGAACTGTGCGTCGAATTTCTTGACCACATGTATCTCCTCCAAAATCACTACATTTTCCTGATTCGTGCCCGCTGATCGGGTAAAATTAAATGAGCCAGTCCAAACACACGGCCTGTTCAATGCATTTTTGCCAAAGATGGCAAATTTATTGTGCATGCAACTGGTCCAGCCATTCGGCGCTGATGACTGTTCTGCGTTATACACAAACACCTGGATCCCCTTGCGCGCAAGCACACCGATTTTATTTTTGTGGGAGCGCAAACAAGATGGATCCACGATCAACTCAACATGCACGCCCCGCTTGTGCGCATCGGACAATGCATCCGCTATTTTTGATTCAGTAAAATTGAACATCGCAATTTTGATACAATCCTGTTCCTTCTTAATCATGCCAAGGAGCAAGCCACGAATATCATCATCGGGCGAGAAAAAGACATAAGTTCCTGCACGGCTATTTTTGGGCGGTGCGGGAATTTCATGTTTTGTGCCACTTGGGGCAGCGCCCATTGTTGGTAGGCCAGGCATGCCAACGCCTTCCAATGTTGCACCACTCTTACTGATGACAAAATGGGTGCGGCCTACTGGATCGGCAAATAGGATCGAAGTGCTGCTTAGGAGAAAAATTATGAGGGATACATTCTTAGTTGTTTTTTTCATGAGCGATCCTTTTTTAATACTTCTCACATGATGTTCATAAAAAGAAGAGGCACATAGTTTTGTATGTGCCTCTTTCATTCATAGCAAAATCATTAAGCGCTCTCTTAAAAGCTCAAGCTATTTTTGAAGAACACGCCCCATTGCTGGTATGAAGCTCTGGTATGTGCAAATTCATAGGAGAATCCGCAACCAAGTAATATCGGACGGCAGCGCCATTCGATATCATAACCAAGCGCGACAAACACTTTGCTCGTGACAGATTTTGGCATACGTGCTGATTCGAGATTGAAATCACTGTTGGTCACATAAGTTGGCGTTGGATCCAGCGGAGCAGATGCGGCCTGTATGATTGTTGCTTTGCTTGCCGTGCTCAGTGGTGCTGGGGCAAACAATACACGTTGGCTGATATCGAAGATACCCACTTCATTTTCAAGGTTGCAAGTGAGCTCTAGGCTCTCTGCTTGGCGCCACCAAAAGTTATAACCCAATTCGATGTTGAAACGTTTATGCTCAAGATGGAGCAACATCAAGAATTCAGCGTTGCTGCGCGGGCTCACTTTGACATCACGGGTAAAATAATTGATTGCAGGGAATGAGGTGGAAAGCGGCATACCCTTTTTGGTCACAAGCATATAGCGGGACCATTCACCATTTGCGCACAAATCAAAAGAACGTCTTTCATGGTGCGGTAAAAAATATGCATAGCGAGCATCAAGAATCGCATTAAGAATGAATTCACCATTATCATACACATTGAAATCAACATCCAATCCCATACCGAGACCAACATGTCCGCCAGTACCGATCGTTGATTCAAACAAATAGTGAGATTTAGAACCTGGATACGTTGGGACGAAAAGATTTCCGTACCAATTTGCAACCACACATGCACGTTTAACAAAATCCCAACCAAACGTTATTTTCACATCGTCGATGCCAGTGCTCGTTCTGGTTTTACAGCTCAAAATTCTTCCATAGCACCAGTCAGGATTGTCGAAGCCTTGGGTTGCATTATTCAAACCAGGTGTGTCGGTGCCGCGTCCTTTAATGTTTCGTTCTATCAAGTTTGCCGTCTGGCGCACATGCACAAGTGGTGCAAAAACTTCAAGCCAGGTGTGGCGCAAATATTCATTAAGATCGAAACGAAGATTCCATGCAAAACCTATCACTCTGCGTTGCGGCGCCAAGGTGATATTAGAAGAGAAGATTTGACTTGGATCTGAAGAAGAAACGCCAAGCCACCAGGAGTTAATGTCGGACACGGGATCGGTTGGCACTGGAGTTGCCACAGTGCCCTTAGGAGTTTGCGCAACCACCAGGCAACCTTTGCCGCCCTTCAAGAAATAGCGGGCTAAGCTTTCAGATTTTTGTGAGTGATTATAAAAAAGCGTTGATTGCACAGTGAAGAAGCGCGGTTCAACGGCCACGTTCGAGCGACGCACTGCCGCCGCATCGCGCCAATGTAATTGTTTGCCTTTTTTATCGCTAATTCTTTTTTGATGTGCTTTTTGGCGCTCATCTTTGCGAATCTCGATATCATCATCTTTTTCATAATCCAAGAAGTAGCGATCTAATGCATATTGCAGAGACATATCTTGTGAGGTGGGACGGTGGCGCAGGAAGCTGCGCGAGCAAGATGGGCAGCATGATCCGTTGCTATTGCAGCAATCCTCAGCAAGCATCTGGCCGGCTACCATTACAATTAATAATGCAAAAAAGAGGCGATTAATTCGCGCGAGAGACTTATTCTGACTCATATATGCTCCTTACTACTCTAGGTTCTTCATCTACTACACTTGTTTTTGGATCATAATTCTATTACACAAAAAAGGCAAAGTTAAAACTTCCATCTCATCTCTATTTCACCTCCCATATCTCGTCGCTCATCCCGAATAGCACGCACCGTAATATCATCTGAAAATAGATATTCAATTTCAACCCGTGTGTCCTCAGTAAGGCTAAAATTCTTTTGAATCATAGCACGCCAGCGGTCATTCACGTCAATCTCCAGCGATCCGCGCAATCCTCCACGGCCAGTTTGATCGGCAAAACTTGGCACTAAACTAATCTTGAATGATTTATCAAATGGCATGAGATACCGTTCGAAAAATGAGGTTTGCGTTGCATCGAAAATAAGATGACGTAAGTTTTGCATGATGAGCGCCGGCATAATGCTGTTGAGCGATTGGTCATGGGAACCAACAAGCAGCAGTGCGATAATTTGCTCCTCGGCAAGTGGCGGCGTTGATTCAAGAATAATCTGGTGATTAAGCAGTGAGCCAGAAACATGGAGAGTAACGTTGTGCTGTTTGACCTTATTGCGCGCAATCAAATCTATGAGAGGATCATTCTGTTGGCCTGGCACAAAGCGAATCACCCCTTTGGTGATATAGAGCGGCTTATAAGGAAAGCGCAGTGAACCAGAAAGCAGCGAGATCGTTCCGGAGATTGAAGGATTGAGCACGCTCTCATTAACATGCAGATCAACTGCCACATTTGTTTGCAAAAAGGGCGTGTCCACACGAATGGCTTCGCGCGTCTCTATTCCCAGATCACACCGCACATCACTTTCACGCACATCAAAAACGTTGCCGGTAAATACGCGAATTTTTTTCTGCAAATCTTGCGAAAGCACATTTTCTTTTAATTGTGCACGGTCAACAATAATGCGGCCACGCAGATGGGGAAAATCTTGGTCCCGTTTTTCAAGCAATGCATGACCAGAAACCATGGCAAACAAATCTTTTTTCATGTTGAGCAAACAATGATCGAACAGCATCGGCATGTGAACGAATGAGGGGCGCCATGCATCATCGAAAGTGCATACGGCACGCTCCACGGTGAATGAGCCGGAATGCATCGTACACACAAGATCATGCAAGCGCAGCGAACGTTGCGCCGCATCATAATCAATGTGGGCACGCAGACCGTTGATGAAATTATATGTTTGCGGCAACCGCACTGTTGCATTCTCCAACTTGATATGCGTTTTGATAATGTCATGCTCATCGATGAAGGCATCTATGTGCGCCATTCCTTCACCCTGCACATTATAATCAGTCAGCTGCGCAATAAGTGCACGAATGAGGCCAACAGAAATATTACCCGAGAATCCACTTTCTTTGTGAGGCGAGTGGCAAATCGAAAGATGCACTTTGTCTTGCGCGGTGCCATAGATGATTCGCTTCAGATAGGGAAATTGTGTGCAGTCACCACTCACCGTGAATGGCTTTTCATTGAGCAGACCAAAAAGATTGAGCATATAATTATCACAAGAGAGCGTACCGCTCGCATTGATCGTATCGCTCAGCACTGTGTTGTGCGCCAAGAAGGAATAGTTACCCACGATGTGCTGAGGATCGCGCACCTGCAGTTGCAGCTCACACTTTCCTGGTGCCACATGCCAATACTGTGCTTTCGGAACGGGAATCGAACTGGTGTTAGAAACATAGAGCGCACCATTTTTTTCTGTCTCATGCCAATTCCAGGAACTTTCATACGCGGTGCCCAAAGGATCTTGCAGTTGTCCATCGCCACTCCACGCCGCATTTTCACGAACAAAATTGGTTTTCATGCCAACGCGCCATGGATAGTCACGATAGCCAACATCATCAAATGCGATGGTACCCATTAATTTTGGTGAAGCATCGAGCGCACCCTGCATGCGCAATTCGCACGTGCCGCGTACATCATCAGCCATCGGATCGTTGCGCATGAATCGGGAACAATAGGAAAGAGGCACACGCGCATGAACACCAAAACGAGGCAGACCATTGCGCGTGGTGATAATGATTGGATCGATGCGCAAAGAATCTTGTGCATTGGCCATGGAAAAGCGACCATGATTGTTGCGCCAGGAACCAGAAATAAAACAGGATTCTTCGTTCGTCAGGTGGGGTAGCCAAATGCGCGCATCAACGCGAAAGACCACTGCCGGATCTGGCACACCATCTTGAATGTCGACTAGAATATTTCCGTTGCCGCGCGAGAAGAGCGTACGTTCTTGCAACGCAGCATGTGCATCGGCTACATAGAGACGCGTTTTAAATTGATCACCCACAAGGCGCGACTCACTATTCCATCGCATGGCGCATTGCAATCCAGTATCATCATCCTGCGCCTTGAATTGTGCTTTTTTCATCACAAGTGATTGCAGATGGAGCGGAATAGCAAAATTTGGTGGCACCATTAATAGCGTAAGGTGCGGTGCGATAGTGAGCTCATTATCTTTGATGGCCGATTGCATATTCAGCTGATCAATCTGCGCCCACATTTCTATCGATCCGAAAATAAAAAGATTTGCCCAAGAAAATCCGGTGCTATATTTTTTTGCGCGCCACTGCCAGCTGGTATCTTTATCATCAAGCGGAGCCACACACACATTGTTGAGGATCAGAGTGGGACTGAGCAAATTAATTTGATCCATAGAAAAGGTGATGCGGCAGCCCATATTTTTTTCGAATGTTGTTTTGAACGCGAGACCAACCTGCTCTTTGACCCATGGATCATAGGGCGCATAGGCAAGCACAATGAAAATTCCGAAAAGAAGAGAGATGATTGCGCGTTTTATCATGGACTTACTGGGTAAAAAAATTGGCATCCATTAGCGTAACAAAAATTATGGTAATTGCTCCCATCCATTACGATAACGATACAAACGCAGGAAAGAAACTTGCGCAACGCCGCAACTGAGTGCATACAAAAAGCGATTATTCGTGTCCATCAGATAGACCGTTCCGGGAGAGATGATCCCATCAGGATGAAATACTATGCGATTTTTTTTAAACGTGATTGGATGCGATAGAGCGGTCGTTGGCGTTGCAGGCGGCCCCTTCACTCCGGGCAACACACCGAAGCGCACAAAGTGTGGCAGCACCGTTGTTTGTTTGCCAAAGCTATAGGAATTAGTCACTTCATCGAACATAAGTTCTTGCTGCTGATTGAGCGTCATGGCGCGCTGCTGCAAATGGCGACACACCATCTGCAATTGTTCCAACTGGGCGCGCACGGTAATGCGATGGAAAAAAGAAAAATTGGAAGAACTCAACGTGAATAGAAATGCGACAAGCGCAAGAACAACCAGCATCTCAACGAGTGTTAATCCTGATTTATTCGCCCTCACCAACACTGTATTCCATGGTTGCAACTGCCAATACTTCTTCGATTGTAGTCAGTCCCATCAAAATTTTACGCACACCATCTTGCACGAGGAATGTCATCCCCTCTTCGCGCGCTTGTTTGCGAATTTGTGCCGCATCGGCTCGTTGCATAGTCAGTTGTGCAATTTTTTCAGTCATCGGCATCACTTCAAAGATTGCAATTCGTCCGCGATAGCCAGTCTGCAAACATTCATCGCAGCCAACTGCTTTATAGATT
>Ga0268264_10000264_pt1 | contig 93499 bp, 88 predicted proteins | sample KBSSwiS32_FD_190357 | JGI IMG/M metagenome (GOLD analysis project Ga0268264, IMG submission 190357) | Switchgrass rhizosphere microbial communities from Kellogg Biological Station, Michigan, USA - KBS Switchgrass S3-2 (SPAdes) (version 2) | ecosystem: Host-associated > Plants > Roots >... | reverse complement strand
GGGCGTTATTTCCGGCGGCAATAAGGACGACCGGGACCGGCGCTGCCGCCTGGCCGCCGCTGGTGAGACCGGCGGAGCCGTCGGCGAGGCTCGGCGAGGACGGTGACACCGTCGTCGGGTTGTCCATCACCAGTCGCGCGACCGACCACGCCAGCACCACGGTCATCACCGCTGCGACGATGACCGACCAGTTCGCCCCGCCCTTCACGCCCCGGATCGGGCCGTGCCGGCCGGCGGCGAGCTCGGCCTCGAAGACGCGGCGTGCGTCGATCGGCGCGTCGGCGTAGGTCTCGTCATAGATCTTGAGCAGGGGGGTGACGTCGATGCCGAGGACCCGGGCCAGGGTGCGCAGATGGCCGCGGGCGTAGAAGTCGCCGCCGCACGGGGCGAAGTCGTCGATCTCGATCGCGTCGATGACGTGCGGGCGGATCCGGGTCCGCTCGGCGAGCTGGTCGACCGAGAGCCGCAGCCGCTCGCGGGCCGAGGCGAGCTGGGGGCCGATCACCGGGTCGACCGCGTCGAGTGCTGCGAGGTCGTCGATGACGAACGTCGTGGTGGCGCTCGGCACCGCGGGCAGCTCGACCGACTGGGTCGCCTCCCGGTCCCAGGCCCGCTCGCTCTCGACCTCGGCACGTACGGCGGGCCGTACGTCGCGCAACGGGCTGGGCGTCGGGCTCGGCGTCGGGCTGGGCGTCGGGCCGGCGGCTTGCGGCTCCTCGGCCGCCGCCGCGTCGAGGACGTCCTCAGGGTCATCAGCGTCCTCGGGGTCCTCAGCACCCGGGACCACCTCGACGATCTCGCAGCGTCCGGCCGAGAGCTGGGCGAGCGCGCCACCGAGGTCGCCGCGGGCGCCGAGTACCCGCGTGGTCAGGCCGAGCGGCAGCGCGAACGGCGCGCCGAGCAGCCGGTCGGTGAGCCGCGCGTGCCGCCGGCCGGCCGGGCCGAGCATTGCGAGCTCTCCCTCGAGCTCGCGCGGGAACAGCACCAGCCGCCCGTCGCGCACCAGCTGCCGGCGCGGGACGTACTCGACCTCCTCGAGGTCGCTCCACGCCATCCCGCGCCAGGTCCGGCCCAGTCGGATCCGGATGCCGTGGGAGTCGGCGACGAGCAGGGGCATCCGCGAGTCGAGGAAGGAGAAGACGTGTGCCCAGGTCAGCGCGGCCAGCCCGCCGCAGAGAGCCCAGTCGAGGAGGTGCCCGAACTCGGTGACCGCGCGGGCGAAGTAGGCCGCGGACAGTAGCGCGCTGACCGCGGCGAGCACGACCGAGACCCGGCCGTTGCGGCGGACGATGACCTCGTCGTCCTCGGGCTCGTCGGGGATGCTGGCCCAGCCCGGGTGAGCCGGCCGGTCGGCGACCGAGGGCCGCTCCGCGGTGTCGGTCAGCTCGGAGAGAGCGGTCAGGTCATGCGTGTCGGTGTCGGGGCTCAGCAGGTCTGTCATCGGGGGCTCCCTTGCTCAGATGCCGCTCTGCAACGTCGCGATCACGGCGTCCACCTCGTCGGGCTTGACCAGCACGTCGCGCGCCTTGGACCCCTCACTCGGACCCACCACGCCGCGGCTCTCGAGGATGTCCATCAGCCGGCCCGCCTTCGCGAAGCCGACCCGCAGCTTGCGCTGGAGCATCGACGTCGAGCCGAACTGCGTCGACACCACGAGCTCGACGGCCTGGATCACCAGCTCGAGGTCGTCGCCGATGTCGTCGTCGAGCTCGCGCTTGCTCGCAGCCGGCGCGGTGACGTCGTCGCGGTAGCTCGGCTCCAGCTGGGCCTTGCAGTGCTTCACGACGGCGTGGATCTCGGCCTCGGTCACCCACGAGCCCTGGACCCGCACCGCCTTCGAGGCGCCCATGGGCAGGAACAGCCCGTCGCCCTGGCCGACCAGCTTCTCGGCGCCGGGCTGGTCGAGGATCACCCGGCTGTCCGCCAGCGACGACGTCGCGAACGCCAGCCGCGACGGCACGTTGGCCTTGATCAGCCCGGTGACGACGTCGACCGAGGGCCGCTGGGTGGCGAGCACCAGGTGGATGCCGGCCGCCCGGGCGAGCTGGGTGATCCGGACGATGGCGTCCTCGACGTCGCGCGGCGCGACCATCATCAGGTCGGCGAGCTCGTCGACGATGACGAGCAGGTAGGGGTACGGCGTGAGCTCGCGCTCGCTGCCCGGCGGCACCTTCACCTTGCCCGCGCGGACGGCCTTGTTGAAGTCGTCGATGTGGCGGAAGCCGAAGTTGGCCAGGTCGTCGTAACGCAGGTCCATCTCGCGCACGACCCAGGCCAGGGCCTCGGCGGCCTTCTTGGGGTTGGTGATGATCGGCGTGATCAGGTGCGGGACGCCCTCGTAGGCGTTGAGCTCGACCCGCTTCGGGTCGACCATGATCATCCGGACCTCGTCGGGGGTGGCCCGCATCAGGATCGAGCTGATCATCGAGTTGATGAAGCTCGACTTGCCGGACCCGGTGGCGCCGGCGACCAGCAGGTGCGGCATCTTCGCGAGGTTGGCGACCACGAAGCCGCCCTCGACGTCCTTGCCGAGCCCGCAGACCATCGGGTGGTGGTCGCCCCGCGCGGTGCCGGAGCGCAGCACGTCGCCGAGGGAGACGATCTCCTTGTCCACGTTGGGGATCTCGATGCCGATCGCGGACTTGCCCGGGATCGGGCTGAGGATCCGGACGTCGGCCGAGGCGACGGCGTAGGAGATGTTCTTGGAGAGCGCGGTGACCTTCTCGACCTTGACCGCGGAGCCGAGCTCGACCTCGTAGCGCGTGACGGTGGGGCCCCGGGTGTAGCCGGTCACCTGGGCGTCGATGCCGAACTCCTCCAGCACGGTCGTCAGCCGGCCCACGACCTCGTCGCTGGCCTTCGAACGGGCCTTGTGGGGCGAGCCGGGCTTGAGCATGTCGTTGCCGGGCAGGTGGTAGACGACGTCGCCGGAGAGCGCGAGCTGCTCGTAGCGCTCCGGGATGGGCGAGTGCGGCGGCGGCTCGAGCTCGGACGACGTGTCGGCGACCGGGTCGAGCACCGCGTCGGGGGTGGCCACCGGCTCGGGCTGCGCCTCCAGTGACGACTGGGTGTCCTCCAGCTCGTCCTTCTTGCGCCGACGCCGGCGGCGCTCGCGGTCCTCGAGGACCGGGCTGTCGTAGGCCGGGTCGCCCATCAGCGGGTCGATCTCGTCGGTGCCGTCGACGTCGACTCGCCGACCGCGGCTGCGCATCGGCCGGGTCGCCGTCTCGTCGACCTCGTCGCCGTGGGTCCGCCCGAGCGCCCGGTCGCGCGCCGCTGCGAGTCGCGACGGCACCTGGTAGAGCGGCGTCGCCGTGATCACCAGGACGCCGAAACAGGCCACGAGCAGCAGCACCGGCACCACGACGTACGGCGTGCGGAGCAGGTCGAGCAGCAGGGAGGAGACGACGTAGCCGATCGCGCCGCCGCCCTCGCGTAGCGGGCCGGCGTCGCCCTCGACGGGCTGCGGGTTGCCCTCGGCGATGTGCACGATGCCGAGCAGCCCGAGCCCGAGCGCGCTCCAGCCGACGACCTGGCGTCCGGCCGGGCCGTTGCGGATCGGGTCGCGCAGGTTGCGCCAGCCCAGGACGAGCACCATCAGCGGCACCAACCAGCCGACCTTGCCGACCGAACCGGTGACCGCGACCCGGACCGTGCCCATGAACGGGCCGTCGAGCTGGAACCACACGGCGGCCGCACTGACCACGGCCAGCGCCAGGATGAACAGCCCGACCCCGTCGCGCCGGTGCTCCGGCTCGAGGTCGCGGGCGCCGTGGCCGATCCCGCGGGCGACAGCGCCGATGCCGTGCGCGATCGCCAACCAGACGGCGGCGACGCCCCGGAAGAGCGCCGCGAAGAAGGTGGCGATCGGTCCGCGGCCGGTGCGGACGGCGCGCGGCGCGGGGCGCCGGTTGCGGGTCGCCGCCTTGCCGCGACCGCGCGCGGCCGGCTTCCGCGTCGGCTTCTTCTTCGACGCGGTTCTGCTCTGCTTCCGGGTACTCCGTGCTCGCGTCGTCGAGGAGCCGCCCGTGGACGTGCTCCTGCTTCGCGAACCCGGCGGGGAAGACGTACGGGTCGCCACGTCACAACCCTATGCAATCGTCACTCCAGTCACAGGGACCCCACGCGTATTTCGAGCGTGTCGTCCCGGACCGGGCCGAAAGACGACCGGCCCCGTCCGCGAGGGACGGGGCCGGCCGGTTCAGCTCGATCAGTTCACCGAGTCAGAGCTCAGTGGTGGTGCCTCTTCTTCAGGACCTTCACCGTGACCGTGGTCTCGCTCGGAGCCGCGTTCGCCGAACCCAGGTACTTCACGGTCAGCGTGTGCTTCCCGCGCTTGAGGTTCTTGGTGATGTGGATGGTCACGCTGCCGTTCGACAGCGTGCCGGTCCCGATCAGCTTGGACCCGTCGTAGACCTCGACCGTGCCGGTGTTGGATCCACCTGCGGCGGTCACGGTGGCCGTGACATCGAAGTCCTTCTTGAACTTGACCTTCGCCGGGGCGGTGGCCGTCGTGGTCGACGACGCCTTGGTGACCGTGAGGGTCGCGGCTCCCGTGCTGCCGGCGTAGTTGCCGTCACCCGCGTAGGTGGCCGACAGACCGTGCGAGCCGGCCGTGGTCGGCGTCACCGGGAACGTCGCCACGCCGCTCGGGTTGAGCGACCCGGTGCCCACCGTGGTGGTGCCGTCCTTCAGCGTCACCGTCCCCCTCGGGGTCCCGGCAGCACCGCCGGCCACCGTGACGGTGGCCGTCGACGTGCCGCCCACCGCGACCGACGTCGGGTTCAGCGCCAGGGTGGTCGTGCTCGCGAACTGGTTGAGCGCGACCGTCTGGACCTTGCCGGCCTCGGCGTTGTGGAAGTGGACCATCATCAGCCCCTGGCCCTGGTCCGCGGCGTACGCCGCGGCGTCGCGGTCGACGGTCAGGGTGGTGCTGGGCTGGTCATCGAACAACAGCGTGCTCGAACTCGGGGTGACCGACCCGTAGGCAGCCAGACCCGGGTGGACCGGGTCGAAGCTCAGGTCGAGGCTGCCGCCCGCCCCCACACCGACGGTGTCGAGCGGCGCCCCCTGGTAGGACGTGAACCCGTAGACGCCGTAGTCGAACCGGCCGTCGTTGGGGTCGATGCCGATCGCGGCGTTGAACACCGGCATCACCAGCACCGAGCTGTCGAGCAGCGCGGTGTCGGTGTCACCGAATGCGGCGTTGATCAGCTCGGCGTCCACGACGTCGAACGTCGTGAGGTCGATGGTCTCGGCCACCAGGATGTCCGTGTCGGGCAGCCGGGTGTTGAACATGACGTAGTCGGCGTCGCCGTCCCGGTTGGTGTCGAGGTAGATGTCGAACTCCTGGATGCCCGACGGCGTACGCCACGGGTGGTTCGCCTGGATCGCGAAGAAGGTCGTGCCGTCCGCGGCGGGATCGCCGCCCAGACTGGTGACCTGTGCCGCGTCCGAGGTGATGCCGACGCTCCTGATGTCGGCCGACCCCTCGTCGGGGAAGTCCACGGTGAGCGCGGGGCTGGCTGCCGCGAGCTCGAAGCCGGCCACGACCGAGTCGACCGCGGTGACACCGGAGCCCTGGCTGACGCCGGTGCCGGTCAGCGCCAGCGGTGCCGACTGGTGGGTCCCCTCAGGCAGCGTCAGCGTCGACGGCTGCGTCATCTGGGACACCGGGCGCGGAGCCGCGTAGACCGGGACCCGGAGGTCCGGGCTCCCCGCCTTGGTGAGCACCACGAGACCGCTCGCGTCGGCCTGGTAGACCCTCGGCAGACCGCCCGTGACCCGGTCCATGGTCGGGTCGATCGTCTTGGTCAGCTGGCTCGGGTCGAGGTCCAGGGTCACCGTCACCGTCTTGCTCGAGCGAGCAGGGACGGTCACCGAGCTCGGCGAGACCGAGTAGGTGGCGCCGGGCACGGTCGTGCGGTCGTCGAACGCCACCGCGTAGGTGACCGAGCTGAGACCGGTGTTCTGGACCTTGATGGTCTTGTGCAGCGTCGTCGCCGCGCTGACCGCCTGGGGACCGAACGAGACGCTGACCGCGCCCTGGTCGTCGGCGTTGTAGGCGAGCACGGAGTTGTCGAGCGCCGCCTTCACGTCGATGCGGCCCGAGCCCACCCGCTGCGGGGCGAACTTCGTCCCGGTGTGGTTGGTACCGGTCCACAGGTCCTGCTCGGCGGTGTTCATGATGTCCGCCTTGACCTGCTCGGGGGTCCAGTCCGGGTGCTGGGACTTCACCAGTGCGGCGGTGCCGGCGACCATCGGGGTGGCCATCGACGTACCGCTGTCGTTGAGCCCCTCGTTGCCGGTGCCCGAGCCGGTGGAGAACACGGTCTCGCCGACAGCCGACACGTCCGGCTTGACGTTGCCTGCGTCACCGAGGCCGCGCGAGGAGAACGAGGCGACCTGGTCGTCGTGACCGGCGACGAACTGCGCGAACCCGTTGGCCGTCGTACCGCTGATCGTGACCGTGTGCGCGGCTGCCAGCTCGGTGCGGATGGCGTCGCCGCCGGTCTTGGAGACCAGCACGCCCGGGATCACGGCCGAGCCGGTGATACCCGCGGAGAACGCGTCGGTGTCATCGGCGAGGATGAAGCCCGTCGCTCCGGCGTTGGCCAGGTTGCCCGTGCGGGTGGCGGAACCGCATCGGCGGGTGCCGAGGTCGGTCCACTCGACGAATGCGATGTTGCCGGCGACCGCAGCCGCGGTGGGTCCGTCGAGCGGGTCACAGCCGTCGGTGTTGCCGGCCTGCGTCACCTGGACCACGGTCCCACTGAGGTCGGGGTCGGTGGCCCAGTCGTAGGCGATCGAGCGCTCCGAACCGTAGTCCCCGGAGATCGAGGGCGGCGCGCTGACCGTGAGCGAGTCGACCTGGGCGTAGTTGTCGGTGCTGGCAGCCACGGTGAGCGCGCTGGTCGCGTCGCCCGGTGAGCCGCCGACGTCGTAGAGGTCCCCTCCGTTGCCGGAGGCGACGGCCATGGTGATGCCGAGGTTCGCCGCGGCGTTGGTGGTGACCGAGTCGCCGTCCTGCGGCGAGCCGTAGTCAGAGCCCAGCGACATGTTCACGACGTCGACGTGGTCGGACGGGTCGCCGTCACCGTCGGGGTCGGCGGCCATGTCGATCGCGTCGCTCACCAGATCGGTGCTGCCCGCGCAGCCGAAGACGCGGAACGCGTAGAGCTTGGCCTCGGGAGCGATGCCCGGACCGATCCGCATGCTGTTGAACGGCGTGGAGTTGTCGTAGGAGCCCGTGTAGGTGCTGCCGTCGGCGTTCTCGCCGTAGCCGGCGACCGTGCCGGCGACGTGGGAGCCGTGGCTGTTGCAGTCGAGCGGGTAAGGGTCGGGGCTCGGAACCGGGTTGTAGGACGGGTCGGTCGGGTCGGCGTTGTAGTCGTCGCCGGCCAGGTCGTAGCCGCCGATCACCTTCGTGCCCGGGAAGTCGGCGTCGTCCCGACCGAGGGCCGCGGTGGCGGTGTCGAACGCCGCCACGGTGCCCTCGCCACCCATGTTGGAGTGGGTGTAGTCGACGCCGGTGTCGATGATCGCCACGGTGCTGTTCGCGCCGAGGTCGCCGTACGCCGTCCAGGCCTGCGGGGCCTTCTGGAGCGGCACGGCGTAGGAGTTGGACGGGCTCTTCGGCGCGATCGGGTAGACGGCGGTGACATTGTCGATCGCCGTGAGCTTCTGGTAGTTGGACACGTCGGTCGAGACGGCGACGCCGGAGAGCACCGCGTGGGTCTTGTAGAGCACCGAGCTGTGTGCCGGCAGCGCTCCGATGACGGAGTTCTGGACCGCGCGGACCGCGGCGAACTGTGCCTTCGCCGCCGACTTGGCGCTGCTCGTCGTGGCCGCCGCGTTGAACGCCGCCAGCGTCGGCTTCACGCCGAGCTTCAGCAAGAAGGCGTACTTGCCGCTGGTGGGCACCCCTGCTGGCAGACCGGTCGACGAACCGGGCTCACCGCCGGCGGGGTTCCCGCCGAGGAGCCGCGGCTTGGCCTGCGAGGCCTGCGCAGCCGCGAGGAGTCCCGCGTGGGATGAGGTCTTGATCCCTCCCGCGGGCTCCGGTGACGCAGCTGTCGCATCCGAGAGAGGCGCATAAGCGAAGCCCGCGACCACGGCCGCGACCGCGGTGGCGGTCCAGGCCTTGGAGCGCACCCCGCGCACAGTCCGACTCATGTTGTTCGTCCGTTCCCGCGACAGGTGCCTGACCGTTCCCGAGGCACTGGTGGCTGGGGTGGAGTCGCAACGAGCGATTACCCGGTCTCCTGTCGCTGGCGGAGCATAAGTCGGGCGGCCCGATGGGTCCAGAGGCAGGACGTAGGTGAGCTGAACCGGGCGGCCCGGTCTCTCGTGGACGGGGCCGGTCGCTTCGTTGGCGGCTACAGCAGGCCGGACGCCTCGAGGCCGACCCGCAGCGCGGCGACTTCGTCGTCGGTGAGCGGCACGAGCGGTCCGCGGACGTTGCGGTTGTCGAGGACACCCAGCAGTTGGAGGCCGGCCTTGGCCGTGGTGGCGCCGTAGTTGGGCACCCCCATCACGGCGTCGATAGCCGGCAGCAGCCGGGTGAAGATCGCCAGCGCCTCGGCGTGGTCGCCGCGCTCGAAGGCTTCGAGCATCGCCCGCATCTCGTTGCCGGCGACGTGGCCCACCACCGAGACGAAGCCCGCTGCGCCGTGCGCGAGCCAACCGAGGTTGCTGATGTCGTCGCCGGAGTAGACGGCGTAGCCCAGCTGCATGAGGCGTACGCCGCGCGCGAAGTCGCCGACGGCGTCCTTGACCGCGACGACGCTCTCGATCTCCTTCGCGGCGGCGTAGGTCTCGAGCGAGATCTGCATGCCGGTGCGGCCCGGCACGTCGTAGAGCATCACCGGGATGGCCGTCGCCTCGGCGACCGTGCGGAAGTGGTGCAGGATGCCGGCCTGCCCGGGCTTGTTGTAGTAGGGGGTGACGAGCAGCAGCCCGTCGACCCCGACCTTCTCCGCCTGGACGGCCAGCTCGAGCGAGTGCGCCGTCGAGTTGGTGCCGACGCCCGCGACGACGGTGGCTCGGTCGCCGACCGCATCCTTGACCGCGGCCAGGATCTCGCCGTCCTCGGCGACGGTCGTGGTGGGCGACTCCCCCGTCGTACCGCTCACGACGACGCCGTCGTGGCCGTGGTCGACCAGGTGCTGCGCGATCCGCGCGGTGCCCTCCAGGTCGACCGACCCGTCGTCCTTGAACGCCGTCGCCATCGCGGTCAGCATGCGGCCGAAGGGAGCGGCGGGCGACGCGGTCATGGGTCCAGGGTATCGGCCCAGCGCGGAGCCCGCCCGTTGGCACTACGGTCGCAGCACCCGACGAAAGGGGCCGACATGGCTCACCACTTGCACCGTGCCCTGACCTTCTCCAACGTCTGCTCCTTCCTCGCGCTGGCGGTCGCGCTGGGCACCGGCGGGGCCTACGCCGCCGGCACCATCGACACCCACGACATCAAGAACAGGACGATCCGTTCGGTCGACATCAAGAACGGCCAGGTCAAGGCGGCCGACCTGGGGCCGGGAGCGGTGACCGGCCCAGCGCTGCACGCCGACAGCGTCGACGGCACCAAGATCGTGAACGGCGCCGTCGCCGGCGCGGACCTCGCCGCCGACGCGGTCACCGGGGCGAAGATCGCGGACGGCAGCGTCGGTGTCGCCGACCTCGTCGGCGTCGAGGTCTCGGGGACGATCAGCCTGAGCGGGATCCCGAACGGCCGGTGCACGCAGGTGATCTTCAACATCGAGGGCGCCCAGGTCGGCCAGGCGGCCCTGGTCACGACCGAGGCTGCGATCCAGAACGGGATCGTCCTCTACGCCCAGCGGGTCGCCACGACCGACCACGTCGAGGTCAACGCCTGCAACTTCAGCGGCGGCGCCATGACGCCGATCTCGGGCTTTCCGATCAAGCTGTTCACCTTCGGCTGAGGAGCCCAGCCGCGGGACGGCGCCCGGCTGTGGGGTTCGGTCCAGCGGGTGCACCAAACCCCAAACCCCACACTCAGGGCCGTGGACACGCCCGACGCGCAGGTACTCCCGCTCCAGCACCGAGCACGCGCCGGAAACCAGGCCAGGGTGCGGAACACGACGACGGGCTCACGATGGCGCTCGGCGGCGAGGTCGATGGCGGCGTGCTCGACCCGCACTCGGGGCGGGCTGGTCACCCACACCACCCGCGACTCGAAGTCCGGGGTCCGGTGCACGACCACCCCCTCGACCCGGGCGGGCGTGCGGGAGGCGGTTACCGCCACGTGAACTGCATCGCTGTGATCGGCGCCGGGAAGCGCGGACCCACGGGTCAAGGCGGCCGGCCAGACAGCGAGCACGGCCGACCACTCACGCTGTATCCGGAGCAGCGGGCCGGTGTGGTTGACGAAGACGCCGCGGTGGACCCGGATGAGGTCTCGACGCCGGACCATCCGGGCGATCTCGTGGGGCAGGGCGCCGAGCTCGATGAGTTGTTTGCGGGAGACCACGCCGTCCTGGAGGTCCAGGAGCTCGGTGAGACGCTCGCGGTCGAGGCCCCGGGCGGGTGTCTGGGTCACAGGAGCAGGCTTCCCCGCTCGCCTCGGGAGCTGGCGCCTCACCGACCGGGCTGTGGACAGCACCGGATGTGGGGTTCGGTTCACCAGGTCCACCAAGACCCACACTCAGTCGCGCCTGACGCGCTCCAGCCGCACCACGTCAAAGCCCTCGTGTGTCTCGCGCCCGGTCTCGCGCCACTCGGCGCCGTCGAACGCCGGATAGAACGTGTCGCCGGCCGGGGCCAGGTCGATCTCGCTGAGCAGCTGCTCGTCGGCGTAGGGCAGCGCGGCGGCGTAGACCGCCGCTCCCCCCGCGACGAAGACGTCGCCCTCGGCCTGCGCCAGCGCGTCCTCGATCGACGACGCCGTCAGCACCCCGTCGGCACTCCAGGTGGGGTCGCGGGTGAGCACGATGGTGGTGCGCCCGGGCAGAGGGCGGCCGATGGACTCATAGGTGGCCCGGCCCATGACCAGCGTGTGGCCGAGGGTGGTGGCCTTGAAGAACGCCTGCTCCCCCGGCACCCGCCACGGGATCGTGCCGGCGTCGCCGATCACACCGTTGCGGGCGACCGCCGCGATGAGCGTCACCGTCAAGGCTCAGACCGCGATCGGGGCCTTGATGCCCGGGTGCGGGTCGTAGCCCTCGATCTCGATGTGCTCGAGGTCGAACGCGTCCAGCTCGGTGATCGTCGGGTCCAGCCGCAGCGTGGGCAGCGGGCGCAGGTCACGGGTCAGCTGCAGCCGGGCCTGGTCGAGGTGGTTGAGGTAGAGGTGCGCGTCGCCGAGGGTGTGCACGAAGTCGCCGACGGCCAGCCCGGCGACCTGGGCGACCATGTGGGTGAGCAGGGCGTAGGAGGCGATGTTGAACGGCACGCCGAGGAATACGTCGGCCGAGCGCTGGTAGAGCTGGCAGGAGAGACGCCCCGGCCCGTCGTCCTGAGGAGCGACGTAGAACTGGAACATCGTGTGGCACGGTGCCAGTGCCATGTCGGGGATGTCAGCCACGTTCCAGGCGCTGACGATGTGGCGCCGCGAGTCGGGGTTGCTCTTGATCTGGTCGACGACCTGGGCGATCTGGTCGACGTGCCTGCCGTCGGGCGTGGGCCAGGAGCGCCACTGGTAGCCGTAGATCGGCCCGAGCTCCCCGTCGGCATCGGCCCACTCGTCCCAGATCGTCACGCCGCGATCCTGCAGCCACTTGACGTTGGTGTCGCCCCGGAGGAACCAGAGCAGCTCGGCGAAGACCGAGCGGGTGTGCACCTTCTTCGTGGTCACCAAGGGGAACCCGGCGCTCAGGTCGAAGCGCATCTGGTGACCGAACACCGACAGGGTGCCGGTCCCGGTGCGGTCGGACTTCTCGACACCTTCGTCGAGGATGCGGGAGAGGATGTCGAGGTACTGCTGCACGCCCCAAACCTAGTCGGCGACGGAGACCTCGCCGCGCACCGTCGTCCGAGTGTCTCCCCCCACCCACACCGTGTTCCCCTCGCGCCTCACGTGCACCCGGCCGCGCCGCCCGATGGCCGTGCCCTGCGCCGCGACGTACCGCTCGGGGAGCACCGTGCCCGCCAGCCACTGCCCGAGGCTGGCATTGAGGCTGCCGGTGACCGGGTCCTCTCCGATGCCGTCGCCCGGGATGAACGCGCGCACCTCCACGTCGGCGTCGCTGCCGCCGTCGGTCCACGGGGCGACCACACCGATGTCGAGGTCGCCGAACGCCGCGTTGTCGGGTCGCAGCGCGAGCACCTGCCTGGCGTCGGCGAGGAGTACGCCGACCCAGCCCGGCCCGTTGTCGACCCACTTCGCGTCCACCACGTCGTCGGTGGTGATGCGTAGGGCGGCCGTGATCCGGGCCAGGTCGTCGGGCTCGACGGGCCCGTCCTTGACCAGCGGGGGCGCCTGGAGCGCGAGCCTCTCGGCGCGCTCTACGGTGACCAGCCCAGCGCCGCACTCCTGGACGAGGGCCTCGCCACGCGGCTCACCGCCCGCCTCGAGCCACGCGTGGGCGCTGCCCAGCGTCGGGTGCCCGGCGAACGGCAGCTCGCGGCTGGGGGTGAAGATCCGCAGCCGGTAGTCGGCCTCCTCGGTGGTGGGCCGGAGCAGGAAGGTCGTCTCGGAGAGGTTGGTCCACTGCGCGAACAGCTGCATCTGGCTGTCGTCGAGGTCGTCGGCGTCGTGGACGACCGCCACCGGGTTGCCGGTCAGCGGGCCCGAGCCGAAGACGTCGACCTGGCGGAACTGGTGGCTGGTGCCCATGACCATCACCTTGCCAGGACCGGGGTGGACCCGGTGCAGGGGATCCGGGCCCGCACCGAACAGGGCGAGCCCCCCGTCGGCGGGCCGTCCACGTCGCAGGTGCGCAGCTCGAGGTCGTGGGCCGGGCTCGGGGCACCCGGCGCGACCACGTAGGCCATCGTCAGGCGGTCGCCCGGCACGGCGGCCACGACCCGGTCGCCGTCGGCCAGCCCGGTGGGGAGCGCGGCGCCCGAGCGGGCGTCGAAGACCTCGAGGCCGCCGCTGGGCTGGTGCGTCACGACGAGCTGGGCGTCGGGTGCCAGCGCCGCGCCCTGGCCCGGCAGGTCGACCTCGGCGTCGAAGAGCGGCTGCACGACGCGGATGTGGTCGGCGTCGACCTGGAACACCCGGACCCGTGACCTGACGTCGAGCACGGACGACGGGACGACCGTGACGGCGCCGGGCGGCCGGGTGATGAGGTAGTAGGCGTCCCGGCCCTCGTGGAAGTAGACAGCGTCACCGTCCACCGCCACGACCTGCGCGTCGGCCTCGACCGGGAAGGTCAGCAGCTCGTTGCCGGTCTCCGCCTCGACGACCTCGACCGCGGGGTGGTCGCCATCGGTCTCGACCCACGACGCCCAGCCGTTCTCGTCGCTGGCGGCGACCGGAACGTCCGGGTCCTTGTGGCCGAGCACCTCCCGGCCTCCGTCGTCGGCGACATACACGACGCGGCCTTCGTCGTCGCCGTAGACCACCCCCGAGCCGACCCGGGTCATGTCGCGCAGCCCCTCGATGGCGAGCACGGTGTGCGCCAGGTGCAGCCGCCCGTCGGCGTACCAGACGACCCCGGGCGCCGGGTTCTCCTCCCGCGCGACCGCCGCATTGCCCAGGCTGTCGTCGTGCGGCCGGTGGGGCGCCGCGTCGTTCTGCACCGCGAAGTACGCACCGGCTCCGGCCCCGACCAGCAGGACCGGGACGGCCACCAGCGCCGCGCGCCGTAGGGTCGCGCGGCTGCGCTGTCTCTCCTGGTGCTCCAGCTCCGCCAAGCTGGGCGGGGCCAGCACCAGAAGCTGCTGGGCGGCGCGCTCCCGGTCCGCCTCCTCGGTCCGCGGCCGGCGAGCTGCCGCGGCCATCAGCTCCGCGCGGACGAGGCTCTCGACATCACCGTCGCGGCTGGTGCGCTGCCAGCCCCGTCGGCACCGCGCGAGGGCGTCGGTCGTCGCGTCGGCGGCCTCCTCGGGGCGTACGCCGAGCAGCACCGCCTCCCGCAGGAGGCTCGGCCACCGCGCGGCCACGTAGACCATGAAGTCCGCGTCCGCGCGCATGTGGTGAGCGTAGGCGGCACGCGTCGGGGCTCGCCGTGGTCGGCGTCGACACGCTCAGGCGTGCAGCGGCATCGGGCCGTAGACGACCCGGTCGGTCTCCATCAGGGTGACCGCGGCGACGCCGAGCTCGGCGAGGTCCGACCAGATCTCGCCCACCCACGACTCGGCGTCGGCCTGGGAGGCGAACCGGCGACCGCCGTAGTCGGCGGGTACGTCGACCTCCTCGCCCGCGGCGTCCAGCAGGCGCCAGGCCCAGGGCCGCTCGGCGGGGCTCGGCGGCCGGAAGGTCGGTGGCTGGTCGGGGAGGTTCACGGCGACGCCCCGCTTCAGCTCTCGCGGACCGAGGGCTGGACGAACGGCGGCGGCGTGATCTTGAAGATCTCGCGCCGACCGCGGACGTCGACGCCGACCTCGGCCTCGGGGTTGACGACCGAGGAGACCAGCGCGAGGCCGACTCCCTGTTTCAGGGTCGGTGAGAAGGTCCCGGAGGTGACCTCGCCTACCTGGACGTCGGGGGTGAGCGAGACACGCATCCCGGGGCGAGGGATCGCCCGGCCGGTCGCGACGATGCCGCGCAGGATCCGCTTGGGCCCCTCCTCCTTCTCCTTGAGCAGCAGGTCGTGACCCCAGAAGGCCGGCTTCTGCCAGCCGACGGCCCACCCGAGCCGGGCCTCGTTGGGCGTGGTGCTCAGCGAGATGTCCTGGCCGTGCAGCGGATAGCCCATCTCGGTGCGGAGTGTGTCGCGGGCGCCGAGACCGCACGGCAGCATCCCGAACTCCTCACCGGCCGCGAGCAGCGCGTCCCACAGCGCCACCGCGACGTCGTTGGCGGCGATGAGCTCATAGCCGCGTTCGCCGGTGTAGCCCGTGCGGCAGACCACGACGCCCTGGTCGGTGAGGTGCTCACCTGGGACGGGCGCCTCGACGAAGGACATGTACTCGTGGCCCGACGGCAGCCCCACCTTGTCCAGGACCTCGTCGGACCTGGTGCCCTGGACCGCGAGGACGACGTAGTCGCGGTGCCGGTCGTGGACGGTGATCCCCTCCGGTGCCTGCTCGGTCAGCCGGCGCGCGACCTCCGCGGTGTTGGCGGCGTTGGGCACGAGCAGCACCCGCTCATCGGTGTGCAGATAGGCGATGAGGTCGTCGACGATCCCGCCCGTCGCGTCGTCGCAGCACAGCGTGTACTGCGCCTTGCCGTGGCTGATCCGGCCCAGGTCGTTGGTGAGCGTCGCGTTGACGAAGTCGGCCGCGCCGGGTCCGGCGACGGTGACCTTGCCGAGATGGCTCACGTCGAAGATGCCCACCGCCTCGCGCACGGCGGTGTGCTCCTTGACGATGCCGGAGGGGTACTCCAGCGGCATCGACCAGCCACCGAAGTCCGCGAACTTCGCACCGAGCGCGACGTGCCGCTCGTGCAGCGGTGAGGTGAGCGGCGCGGTCCGCGTCCCCGTCGCGCCGTCGGGCTCAGTGCCGTCCATGCTCGGAACCTACCGTGACTATCCTGCGGCAGTGAGTACCTACACGCTGCGCAGCGCCAACCCGGCAAAGACCCGCTGCGACGCGGTGGTGGTCGGGCTCGTCCAGCGGGGCAAGGGCCCGCGCGGCGGTTTGGGGGTCGCGCCCGGCGGTGAGGCCGTCGAGTCCGCCTACGGCAGGAGCTTCCGCCCGCTCCTGGCCTCCCTCGGCGTGACCGGCAAGGCCGGCGAGGTGACCAAGGTGCCCACCGGCAGGCAGCTGTCCTCGCCGGTGCTGGTGCTGGTGGGGATGGGCGAGCTGGGCAAGGGTGAGTCGCCGGCACCGGACGCCGTACGCCGGGCCGCGGGCGCCGCGGCGCGCGCGGTCACCAACGCCGCCTCCGTCGCCATCGCGCTGCCGGCCGACTCGGTCGAGCTGGTGCGCGCGGCGACCGAGGGGTTCCTGCTCGGGGGCTACCGCTACACGGCGTACAAGAAGAAGGCCGACGACGAGGCGAAGAGGTCCCAGCCAGGCGAGGTCGTGGTGCTCTCACCCTCGGCGCGCAAGAAGGAGTTCGGCGAAGCGTTCGCCGAGGCCCAGGTGGTGTGCGATGCGGTCGCGGCGACGCGGAGCTGGGTCAACACCCCGCCCGGTGACCTGACGCCGCCGAGCTTCGCGGCCGCGGTCGAGAAGGCGGTCAAGGACGTGACCAAGGGCCGCGGCCCGAAGGTGACGATCCGGGTGCGCGACGAGCACGAGCTCGCCGAGCTCGGCTGCGGCGGCATCCTCGGCGTGGGGCTCGGCTCGGCCGCGCCGCCCCGGCTGGTCGAGCTGTCCTACTCGCCGCCCGACCCGGTCACGCACCTCGCCCTGGTCGGCAAGGGGATCACCTTCGACTCCGGCGGCCTGACCCTCAAGCCCGCCGCCAGCATGAACGACATGAAGTCCGACATGGGCGGCGCGGCGGCGGTGGTCCAGGCGACACTCGCGATCGCCCGGCTCGGGCTGCCACTGCGGGTCACCACCCTGGCCCCGATGGCGGAGAACATGGTCTCGGGCTCCTCGATGCGCCCCGGTGACGTGCTCACGATGTACGGCGGTACCACGGTCGAGGTCCTCAACACCGACGCCGAGGGTCGGCTGGTGCTCGGAGACGCGATGCTGCTCGCGGCCGAGCAGCAGCCCGACGTACTCATCGACGTCGCCACCCTGACCGGACACATGGTCGTCGCGCTGGGCGACAAGCTCGCCGGGGTGATGGGCTCACCCGACGTGGTGGACGCGGTCCTCGCGGCTGCCGAGATCGCCGGCGAGGCGTGCTGGCCGATGCCGATCCCCGAGGTGATGGACGAGCGCATCCACAGCAGCCGGATCGCCGACCTGTCCCAGCACGACTGGATCCGGTGGGGCGGCGGCCTGTACGCCGCCGCGTTCCTGCGCGAGTTCACCGCGGGGCTCCCCTGGGCGCATCTCGACATCGCCGGCCCGGCCTTCAACTCCGGTGGGCCGACGGGCCACCTCACGTCCGGGGGCACCGGCTTCGCCGTGGCGACGCTGGTCGACTACGCCCGGTCGCTGTGCGGCTGAGTGGCGAGCTTCTGAGTGGCGAGTTTCGGCACCCCGACGCCGGCAGTCCGCCGTCAGTTGCCCTCGAGCTTCTTGCGGCGGTTGTAGTCACGCATCCGCTGGGGGATGCCGACGACGGCGGCGTCATAGGAGGGGACCTGGTAGCGGTTGCAGAACTTGTGCGCCCACTCCACCGACGGGACCCGGCGCCGGGTCCACTCGCCGTCGTGGGCCACGAGGAGGAGGGTCACGTCGCTGACCGCCGTACGGGGCTCCACGAACCCCTCCACGCCCTTGCGCGCCTCGACGAACTGCTGCAGGTGCTCCTGGTCCACGCTGTCGGCCGCACGCACCCGCGTCGACCCGGTGCGGAACCCGTCGCGTGCCGGCCCCTTCATCCGCGGCCGGGCGCCGCCTCGGAACCGGTCCATCCATGACATGGGGACAAGTGTGCCTCCACCCTGGGCCTCAGCCCCGCCGAACCCCCAGAACTCAGCGAGTCGGGGCGGTGTGGACACCCTCGGTCCAGGTGCAAAGATGGCGGGGTGTCCGACTTCGACGTGCTCATCCTCGGAGCCGGGTCTGGTGGCTACTCGTGCGCGTTGCGGGCCGCCCAGCTCGGGCTACGGGTAGGTCTGGTTGAGAAGGGGAGTCTCGGCGGCACCTGCCTCCACATCGGCTGCATCCCGACCAAGGCGCTGCTGCACGCCGCCGAGGTCGCCGACAACACCCGTGAGTCGGCGCAGTTCGGGGTCAACGCGACCCTCGAGGGCATCGACATGGCCGGCGTCAACGCCTACAAGGACGGCGTGGTCGAGCGGCTGTTCAAGGGGCTCACCGGACTGATCAAGGGCCGCGGGATCACCGTGATCGAGGGCGCGGGCCGGCTCACCGGACCCCGCGAGGTCACCGTCGACGGCCGGGCCTACACCGGCGACCACGTGGTGCTGGCCAGCGGCTCCTACCCCAAGACCCTGCCCGGCCTCGACATCGACGGCCAGCGGATCCTCACGTCCGAGGAGGCGCTCCGGCTCGACCGGGTGCCCGCCTCGGTGATCGTCCTCGGTGGTGGCGTGATCGGCTGCGAGTTCGCCAGCGTGTGGCGCAGCTTCGGCGCCGAGGTCACCATCATCGAGGCCCTGCCCCGGCTGGTCGCCCTGGAGGACGAGGCCTCCTCCAAGGTCCTCGAGCGGGCCTTCCGCAAGCGCGGCATCGTGTTCAAGACCAGTACGCCGTTCCAGAGCGCGAAGGCCACCGACGACGGTGTCGCCGTCACGGTCGAGGGCGGCGAGGTGTTCGAGGCCGAGCTCCTGCTCGTCGCGGTCGGCCGCGGCCCCGCGACCGACGGGCTCGGCTACGACGAGCAGGGCGTGGCGATGGACCGCGGCTTCGTGCTCGCCGACGAGCGGTGCCGGACCAACCTCGACAACGTCTGGGCCGTCGGCGACATCGTGCCCGGGCTCCAGCTCGCCCACCGCGGCTTCCAGCAGGGGATCTTCGTGGCCGAGGAGATCGCCGGCCTCTCCCCCACGCCGATCGACGAGGCCGGGATCCCGCGGGTCACCTACTCCCATCCCGAGGTCGCCTCGGTCGGGCTCACCGAGGCCCAGGCCGGCGAGACCTACGGCGCCGACGCGGTCGAGTCCCTGACCTACGACCTCGGCGGCAACGGCAAGAGCCAGATCCTCAAGACCCAGGGCTTCGTGAAGCTGGTCCGGCGCAAGGATGGCCCGATCGTCGGTGTCCACCTCGTGGGAGACCGGGTCGGCGAGCTCATCGGCGAGGCCCAGCTGATCTACAACTGGGAGGGGTACCCCGAGGATGTCGCCCCGCTCGTCCACGCGCACCCCACCCAGAACGAAGCCCTCGGCGAGGCACACCTCGCGCTGGCCGGCAAACCCCTGCACGCGCATTCCTGACCCACTTCTTCGAATCTCGAGCTAAGGAGCTCCATGGCCACCGAAGTCAACCTCCCGGCACTGGGCGAGTCCGTCACGGAAGGCACCGTCACGCGCTGGCTCAAGCAGGTCGGTGACGAGGTCGCCGTCGACGAACCCCTGCTCGAGGTCTCCACCGACAAGGTCGACACCGAGATCCCCTCCCCGGTCGCGGGCACCCTGCTCGAGATCAAGGCGAGCGAGGACGAGACCGTCGAGGTCGGCGCCGTACTCGCGGTGATCGGCGACGCCAACGATTCGTCTGAGTCGTCGGAGTCGGAATCGACCGGTGAATCGACAGACGAATCGCAGGATGAGCCCGAGCCGGAGCCCGCCGCCGATTCGTCTGAGTCGTCGGAGTCGCAATCGACCGGTGAGACCGCAGACGAATCGTCGAGCGGCGGCGGCGGCGGCGGCGGTGGCGGCGAGTCGACGCCGGTCACGCTGCCCGCGCTGGGCGAGTCGGTCACCGAGGGCACCGTGACGCGCTGGCTCAAGCAGGTCGGTGACGAGGTGGCCGTCGACGAGCCGCTGCTGGAGGTGTCCACCGACAAGGTCGACACCGAGATCCCCTCCCCCGTTGCCGGCACGCTGTTGGAGATCAAGGTCGCCGAGGACGAGACCGTCGAGGTCGGGGCCGAGCTGGCGCTGATCGGTTCGGGCCAGCCCTCGAGCGGCGGGTCCGGTGGTGACCAGAGCGCTGACCAGAGTGCCGAGTCGGGCGACTCGACCGGCGGTGGCGGTGAGGACAAGGCCCAGGAGCGTGCCGAGGCCCAGGCGGCCGAGGTCGAGGAGGCCGAGCCGGAGCCGGAGAAGCAGCCGGAGCCCGAGCCGCAGCGGCAGGAGGCGCCGACCCCGTCGTCGGGCGGCTCCGACGACGCGGCCGGCTACGTGACGCCCCTGGTCCGCAAGCTCGCCACGCAGCACGGCGTCGACCTGGCCACGGTGACCGGGTCGGGCGTCGGTGGCCGGATCCGCAAGCAGGACGTCCTCGAGGCGGCCCGCAAGGCCCAGGAGGCCGCGCAGCCGGCCGCCCAGGCGACGCCGGCCCCAGCGGCTGCGGCGAGCCCCGTCGCGCCGGCCGCCTCCGCACCCCCGGTGACGCCCGACACCCGTCGCGGCACGACCGAGAAGATCAGCCGGCTCCGCAAGATCATCGCCGAGCGGATGATCGACTCGCTCCAGACCTCCGCCCAGCTCACCCAGGTGGTCGAGGTCGACGTCACGAACGTCGCCCGCCTGCGCGAGTCGGTGAAGGCCGAGTTCCTGGCCCGCGAGGGCGTGAAGCTGACCTACCTGCCGTTCTTCGCCAAGGCGGCGATCGACGCTCTCAAGGAGCACCCGAAGCTCAACGCGACCATCGACACCGAGGCCGGCGAGATCACCTACTACGACCGCGAGAACCTCGCGTTCGCCGTCGACACCGAGAAGGGGCTGATCACGCCGGTCGTCCGCGACGCCGGTGACCTGTCGATCTCGGGGCTGGCCAAGAAGATCGCCGACGTCGCAGAGCGCACGCGGACCAACAAGATCGGTCCAGACGAGCTCTCGGGTGGCACCTTCACGATCACCAACCTCGGCAGCGTGGGTGCGCTCTGGGACACCCCGATCATCAACAAGCCGCAGGTGGCGATCCTCGGGCCCGGTGCCGTCGTCAAGCGGCCGGTGGTCATCGACGACCCCAACCTCGGCGAGACCATCGCGGTGCGGCACATGGTCTACCTGGCGCTGACCTACGACCACCGTCTCGTGGACGGAGCGGACGCCGGCCGGTTCCTGCAGGACGTGAAGCGGAGGCTCGAGGCCGGAGCGTTCGAGGTCTGAGCGCCGCTCCATGCGCGTACTGCTGGCCGGCGGGTCCGGCTTCCTCGGCACCCACCTGCGGGCGGGGCTGGTCGCCGGCGGTCACGACGTCACCGCGCTGACGCGCGGGCCGGCCCGTGGCGGGGACCAGGCGACCTGGGACCCCTACGCCGGCACTCTCGACCCGGACCTCGTCGAGGCGGCCGACGTCGTGGTCAACCTCGCCGGGTCGCCGACGCTGGGCAACCCGCACTCGAAGAAGTGGGCTCGCGAGCTCCGCTCGAGCCGGGTGACGACCACGAGCGTGCTCGCCCGCGCGATCGCCGCGTCGCAGCGTCGTCCGGCGTTCCTCTCCGGCAACGGCATCTCCGTCTATGGCGACCACGGCGAGGAGCCGCTCACCGAGGCGGCCGAGAGCCGCGGTGACGCGCTGCTGACCTCGGTCACCCGCGACTGGCAGGCCGCCGCCGACCCCCCGGTCGAGGCTGGTGCGCGAGTCTGCATCCTGCGCACGGCCCCGGTGATGGACCGGCGCAGCCCGCCACTCAAGCAGCTGCGGCTGCTGTTCCTGGCTGGGGCGGGTGGCCGGTTCGGCGACGGCCGGCAGCGGATGCCGATGATCTCGCTGCGCGACTGGGTCGCCGCGGTCGTGCACCTGGCCGAGCACGCCGACGCGGCGGGTCCGTTCAACCTGTGCTGCCCGTGTACGCCGACCAACGCCGAGTTCACCCGAGAGCTCGCCCGGCAGCTGCATCGCCCGTCGTTCGCCACCGTGCCGAGGCTGGCCCTGAAGGCGGCCGGACCGATGGCTCCCGAGCTCCTCGGGTCACTCAACGTCGTGCCGGAGGCACTCCTCGCCTCTGGCTTCGAGTTCCGCGACCCCGACGTATCCGCCGTGCTTTCCGCGGCGCTCGCGGCCTGACCTCACTCCGCGCGTACGGCGGCCACGACCCAGGCGCCGTCGACCCGGCGCAGCCGCAGCGTGCGGGTGGTCGCCTGGTCGCGGGGCAGCGGCCGGCGTACGCCGGGCCCCACCGCGACGCCGCCCGCGAGCCGGTCGGTGACCTGCAGCGTCCAGGTGGTCGCGGTGTGCGCCAGCTCGCGAACGCCGAGCAGCTGGGTGCGGAGATCCTGCACCACCAGGCCGCGCGCCGCCCAGGCGCGGAGCATGGCGCGGTCGTTGCGGCCCGCGACCGAGCCACGCGTGTAGAGCGGTCGCAGCAGCCTCGGGTCACCGCGCGCCCAGGCCTCGGCACGGCGTTGGTCCCACGCATGGAGCACGGCGAGCGCAGGTGGCCCGGCGGCGACGGGCTCGACCGGTGCGGGCCGGGCGGATGCCGCCGGCGCGGTCAGCACCGCAACCAGGAGGGCCACCCCGAGCGTCTTCCGAGACATGCGCACAGGTCTACCCCGAGGTAGCGACATCCCGCAGGGCTCATCCACAGGCAGACTTGCGCGCATGCCGAGCAGACGTGCGGTCCTGATCGGCGGCGCCGGGCTGGTGACCGCCGGACTCCTCGGCACGGGCGTCGGTGTCGAGCAGGGGGTGCTCCCCGGCCGGCCGTTCTTCCAGGAGCACCTGGGCCTCGACGGCAAGGACGGGGTCATCCCCGACATCGAGCCCGGGCCGGTCCTCGAGGACAGCTTCACCAGTGCGGCGCGTGGCGGGATCGAGGTCGGCTGGTCGCTGATCCTCCCGCCCGCCACCGACCCTGGCACCGACAAGGTGGCGCTACCCCTGGTCCTGGCGCTGCACTGGCTGGGCGCCGACCACGCGACGCTGACCGGTCCGCAGCTCGGGCTCGACCGCTTCCTCGCGCAGCACGTCGCGGACGGCGGTGCGCCGTTCGCGGTCGCCGCGCCCGACGGCGGCCGGGGCTACTGGCACCCGCACGACGGCGCCGACGCCGGCGCGATGGTCCTCGAGGAGCTCCTACCCATCCTCGCCGAGCGTGGCTTCCCGACGGACCGCACCGCCTTCCTCGGCTGGTCGATGGGCGGGTACGGCGCACTCCGGCTCGCCGCGGCCCGAGGTGCAGCGACGACGGCGGTCGTGGCCTGCAGCCCCGCACTCTGGAGCGACCCCGGCGACGCCTCGCGCGATGGGTTCAGCGACGAGGCGGAGTACGAGAAGTACTCGGTCTTCCACGACCAGGACCGGCTGTCCACCATCCCGACCCGGGTCGACGTCGGCACGGGCGACCCGTTCTACCGCGACGTCCAGGACTACGTCGACGGCTTCCCGAGCGGGTCCCGGCTCACCAGCAGCTTCGAGCCCGGCGGGCACACACCCGGTTACTGGCGCCGGATGCTGCCCGCCCAGCTGAGGTTCCTGGCTAGCAATGTGTGAGTCAGCAGCCGCAGGTGTAGTAGGTGACGTCCCAGTGGCTGCCCTCGTCGGCGTAGATGTTGCCCGACGCGGCGCGGTACATGGGCGCTCCGTCACCACGGAGCCCGATGTAGGTGTAGGTGCCGTGGATCCAGCCGGTCAGGCAGGTGGTGCGCGAGAAGTCGAGCTTGTAGCCGTTGTAGTGGCTGTAGGTGCCCGAGGCGTGGCCGACCTCGGTGCCGCCGGTGATGGTGAGCCCGCAGCCCGAGGCCCGCTTGAGGGTGATCGCGCCGTCGATCGTGGCCTGGCGGATGCCTTCGAACGACGTGCAGGTGGGGTTGGTGCGCGTGGTGCAGCCGCCGGACGACGTCCAGCCGATGCCGGCAGCCCGGAACTGGGACTCGGCGCTGGCCTGGGTGACTGCCCCGGCCGCCGGAGCGATGGCGATGCTGCCAGCGAGTGCCAGGCCGGCGCCGACGCTGGCGAGGAGGGTACGGACAAGGACTCCCGAGAAGATGGTCATGTCTGTCCGCCTACCGCCCGCCGGTAGGGTCGAAACGTGGCAGCTCCGATCTTCGAGATCGCCGGCATCGGCGCCGACGCCGTCGACTACCTGGCTGCGTGGGAGCTCCAGCGCCGGGTGCACGCGGAGGTCGTCGCCGGAGAGCGACCCGACACCGTGCTCCTGCTCGAGCACCCGCCGACCTACACCGCCGGCAAGCGCACCGAACCGCACGAGCGGCCCGTCGACAGCGGCGGCGCCCCGGTCATCGACGTCGACCGCGGCGGCAAGATCACCTTCCACGGGCCCGGGCAGATCGTCGCCTACCCGATCGTCCGGCTGCCCGAGCACGTCCTGGTCGTCGACTTCGTACGCCGCCTCGAGGAGGCGATGATCGCGACCTGCGCCGACCTCGGCGTCACGACCGCCCGGGTGCCGGGCCGCAGCGGCGTCTGGCTGCGGGCCGACGAGCTCCGCCCGGAACGCAAGGTGGGTGCGATCGGGCTGCGGGTCAGCCAGGGCGTCACGATGCACGGCATCGCGCTCAACTGTGACGTGAGCTTGAGCTGGTACGACCGGTTCGTCCCCTGCGGCATCACCGACGCGGGCGTCACGACCCTGAGCCTCGAGACCGGCCGGCCGGTCGGCGTACCCGAGGTGCTGCCCGTGCTACAAACCCGGCTGGCCGAGCTGCTCGCCTGGGCGCCGTACGTCGCGACGCCCGACTACGAGCCGCGCCCGGACCCGGCCAAGCAGCCGCGGATCGAGCTGGTCCGCCCCTAGACCTGCCTAGATCTGCCTAGATCTGGCTCGTGTAGTGCGCGCCGGTCGGCGCGTATTCGTCCCAGCTGCGCAGCGCCGGGTCGGTGCCGGTCTCCACGTCGACCAAGCGGTCGAGGTAGTAGTCCCAGCCCGGTCCGACGTCGCCCACCAGCCCGGGCGCGATGCCGGGCTGCGCGAAGGTCAGCGTGGTGACCCCGTCGGCGTGGCTCAGGTCGAGGTCGTAGCGCCACAGCTCCTCGCCGACCCGAGAGGTCACGTGCAGGCGGTGCGGTGGCTCACAGGCGCGGATCGTCATCTCGTCGCCGGCGTCGTCGCCCTCGAAGAGCATCCGCCAGGTGACGCTCCCCGACGCCGGGTCCCCCGTCCAGGTGCCGATCCAACGCGCGAGCCGGTCGGGCTCGGTGACGGCCGCCCAGACGTCCTCGATCGGCGCGCGGAACGTGCGCGTCAGCACCAGCACGTGCTCCCCGTCGCGCACCTCGACCCGGCCCGTGGGTGTGCTCATGCCGTCTCCTCGTGGTCGTGTGGTGCGGTGCGGCGGCGGTCGCGGACGGTCCGGCGGACCTCGGTCTCCAGGGCGTCGAAGGCCTGCTCGGGCACGGGCCGGGCGAGCAGCCCGGCGACGTACGCCGCGACCGGCGTCAGCCCGGTCCGCTCCAGGGCGTAGTAGCGCTCCCGGCCCCGGTCGCTGACCGTGACGGCGCCGGCGTCGAGGAGCACGCGCAGGTGCTTGCTGACCGCCGGCCGGCTGATCGGGCGGCGCTCCGCCAGGTCGACCACCCGACGCGGACCGACGGCCAGGTCGGCCAGCAGGGAGCGGCGTACGGGGTCGGCCAGCGCACCGAAGACGTCCATCGGCCTAATGGTAACCAAATGGTTACTGATTGGGAAGGCCGGCACCACCGGGTGGCGGTGGCCCAGCAACCTCCATCCACAGCGCTCGCCGAGTCGGGGTGAGGTGGGTCACCGGCGTAGGGTTGAGCGCGTGACTCTGGCTCCCGAAGGCAGGAAACTGCTCCGTCTCGAGGTCCGCAACGCCGAGACACCCATCGAGCGCAAGCCGGAGTGGATCAAGACCCGGGCCAAGATGGGGCCGGCCTACACCGAGCTGCACTCCCTGGTGAAGTCCGAGGGGCTGCACACGGTCTGCCAGGAGGCCGGCTGCCCCAACATCTTCGAGTGCTGGGAGGACCGCGAGGCGACCTTCCTGATCGGCGGCGACCAGTGCACCCGGCGCTGCGACTTCTGCCAGATCGACACCGGCAAGCCCCAGCCGCTCGACCGCGACGAGCCGCGCCGGGTGGCCGAGTCGGTGCAGAAGATGGAACTGCGCTACGCCACGATCACCGGGGTCGCGCGCGACGACCTCGAGGACGGCGGCGCCTGGCTGTACGCCGAGACCGTGCGCGCCATCCATGAGCTCAACCCTGGCACCGGCGTCGAGAACCTGATCCCCGACTTCAACGGCAAGCCGGACCTGCTCCGCGAGGTCTTCGAGAGTCGCCCGGAAGTGCTCGCGCACAACGTCGAGACCGTGCCGCGGATCTTCAAGCGGATCCGGCCGGCGTTCAGGTACGAGCGCTCTCTCGACGTGCTGACCCAGGCCCGCGACTTCGGGCTGGTCACCAAGTCCAACCTGATCCTCGGCATGGGCGAGACCCGCGAGGAGGTCAGCCAGGCGCTGCGCGACCTGCACGACGCGGGCACCGAGCTGATCACCATCACCCAGTACCTCCGCCCCTCGCTGCGCCACCACCCGGTCGAGCGCTGGGTCAAGCCGGAGGAGTTCGTCGAGCTCGCCGCCGAGGCCGAGGCGATCGGCTTCTCCGGGGTGCTCTCGGGGCCGCTGGTGCGTTCGTCGTACCGCGCGGGGCGGCTGTACCGTCAGGCCATGGACGCCCGTCAGGGCGCCTCCGCCTGACCCGCTCCGCCAACCAGCTCCAGCACAGACAGATAGGCAGCGCCGCCGCATGGCCAAGGACACCACCGAGCCGGAGAAGTCCGGCCGGATCCAGCAGTTCCGCCAGACCTACCAGATGGCGAAGAAGTCCGACCCGCGGCTGGGGTGGTGGCTGCTGGGGTCGTTCCTGGTCGCCGGTGGGCTCGGCTTCCTGATCTTCAAGGTCCTGCTGGGGGCCAAGGGCCCGATCGGCTGGGTCATGGCGGTGGTCGGCACGCTCATGTTCGGCACCCTCGCGGTGCTGATCGTCTTCGGCCGCCGCGCCCAGCGCGCGGCGTACTCCCAGATGGAAGGCAACCGCGGCGCCGCCGGGGCCGCCCTGCGGATGCTGCGCCGCGGCTGGAAGACCTACGAGGAGCCGGTGGCGGTCACCAAGCAGATGGACGTGGTCTACCGAGTGGTTGGCCCGCCCGGGATCGTGCTGATCGGTGAGGGCAGCAGCCCGAGCCGGCTGCGGCAGCTGATGGTGAGCGAACGCCGCAAGCACGAGCGGGTCGCCGCGGACACACCGATCCACGAGGTGGTGTGCGGCAACGGCGACGGCGAGGTTCCGCTGCCCAAGCTGGTGCGGCACATCCAGAAGCTGGGCCGCTCGGTGAAGCCCGCCGAGATGACCGACATCCTCAACCGGCTCAAGGCGCTCGATGCCCAGCGCTCGCCGATCCCGATGCCCAAGGGCCCGATGCCGACCAGCATGAAGGGGATGCGCGGCAACCTGCGCGGCCGCTGAGCAGCGGCTCCTAGGAGCTGGAGCTGGTCCCCGGCATCGAGGTGACCTCGTCGGCAGGGGGCGCCTCGATCGAGACGTCGTCGCCCCAGTCGGAGAACGTCATCGTCATGTCGCTGGCGCCGAAGCCGCCGGAGATCTTCCGGATCAGCCCGTCGTCGTCGAACCACCACTCCTGCGTCATGGTCTCGGGCAGCGAGCCCGCGGCCGAGCTGAGCGCGGGCATCGACGCCAGGAGCTTCTGGGTGTCGACGGTCGCGGTGTAGTGCTCGAGGGTCTCGCCGTCCACGTCGTCGCTGGCGCGGGTCGCCGAGGTGACCGCGTCGGCGAAGGCCTGGAGGTCCTTGGTCATGTCGAACAGCCCGCCGAGCGAGCCGAGCGGGCTGCTCGGGTCGTCAAGGGACGCCGAGACCCACTTGTCGCCGAAGCTGGCCGACTTCATGTACATCGTGCCCGCGACCATCCTGACCTCGACGTCGCCGCCGAGCTCGGCCAGCTTCATGGTCATCGCGAGCTCCGGCGGGCTCTTGGTGTAGTCCGCCTCCCCCTCGGCCGAGCCGGCCGAGCCGCCGAGGTCCATGGAGAGCTTGGCCGTGGTGGCCTTGTCGAGGGCGCTCTTGAGCACGGCTGCGAAGGCCTCGCCGGTGACCGGCGCCCCCGAGCCCGCCGAGCCCGCCGAGCCCCCCGAGCCCGAGTCCGAGGGTGACGCGGTCGACGCCGAGGTCGAGCTGGAGGAGGCCTTGGCAACCGAGGTGTCGTCGCCGCACCCGGCGAGGGCGAGGAGGACGACGGGAACGGTGGCGGAGACGAGCGCGCGGCGTACGGTCATGTTCACGGTTCTCCCGAGACGAGGGCTGAAGGGGGCTGCTGCGACTCTACGGAGCCTGCCCCAGCAACGACCGGTACGTCTGGAGCGTCACGACCGCGCTTCCGGAGGCCAGGTCGTGCAGCCCACGGCCGTCGGGCCGGTAGATCAGCGGCGGGATCACCAGCGCGATCAGCAGCTGCCGGGCCAGGGCGAGGTGGGGCGGGACCGGCCGCGGGTCGCCGTCCGCGCGTACGACGCGGAGCCGGGTCGCGAGCTGTCCGAACGAACCGCCGCTGAGCGCGGTGAACAGCGCGGACTCGAGGACGAAGACGCCGAGGACGTAGAAGCCGGCCTGCTGGTCCCCCGCCCAGTGGTCAACGCCGCCGACCAGGAAGATCACCACCAGGGTGCAGACGAACCAGTCGACCACCAGGGCCAGGATCCGTCGGGCCCAGGTCGCGGTCTGCACGGGGAGAAGCCTCTCAGGGAGCCCGAGGCCGGAGGCATACACCCTCCGGGCACCTGTTAACACGGCCGAAACAATCGCGATACGGTCGAGAAACTGCCCGTGCATACCTTGCGGGAGACTTCCGGCGCAGCGTGGCTCCGGGGGTGCCACCCGCATACTTTCCGGCTGCGCACCCGCTCGCCAGCGCGGGGTCCGCAGCCAAGGAGGACGAATGTTCCAGAACAGCGAAGAGCTGCTCAAGTACGTCAAGGACGAAGGCGTCGAGATGGTCGACGTGCGCTTCGTCGACCTGCCCGGTATCGAGCAGCACTTCACCGTCCCGGTGTCGTCCTTCGGCCAGGACGTCTTCGACAACGGCCTGGCCTTCGACGGGTCGTCGATCCGTGGCTTCCAGGCCATCAACGAGTCGGACATGGCGCTGTTCCCGGACCCGACCACGGCGTTCCTCGACCCGTTCCGCACCGCCAAGACGCTGAACCTGAGCTTCTTCATCCACGACCCGATCACCGGTGAGGCCTACAGCCGCGACCCGCGCAACATCGCGCGCAAGGCGCTGACCTACCTCGGCACGACCGGCATCGCCGACACGGCGTACTTCGCGCCCGAGGCGGAGTTCTACATCTTCGACTCGGTCCGCTACTCCACCGGCGCCAACGAGGGCTACTACCACATCGACTCCGTCGAGGGCTGGTGGAACTCGGGCCAGGAGGGCGAGAACCGGGGCTACAAGACCCGGTTCAAGGGCGGCTACTTCCCGGTCGCGCCCTACGACCACTACGGCGACCTGCGCGACGAGATGGTCAAGAACCTCGAGGCCGTCGGGCTGCTCGTCGAGCGCTCGCACCACGAGGTCGGCACCGCCGGCCAAGCGGAGATCAACTACCGCTTCGACACGCTGCTCAAGGCCGCCGACGACGTGATGAAGTTCAAGTACATCATCAAGAACACGGCGTGGGTGAACAACAAGTCGGTCACCTTCATGCCGAAGCCGATCTTCGGCGACAACGGCTCGGGCATGCACGTGCACCAGTCGCTGTGGTCCGGCGGCGAGCCGCTGTTCTACGACGAGACCGGCTACGGCGGCCTCTCCGACATGGCCCGCTGGTACATCGGCGGCATCCTGAAGCACGCGCCCTCGCTCCTGGCCTTCACCAACCCGACGGTGAACTCCTACCACCGTCTGGTGCCGGGCTTCGAGGCCCCGATCTCCCTCGTCTACTCCTCGCGCAACCGTTCGGCGTCCGTCCGGATCCCGATCACCGGCTCCAACCCCAAGGCCAAGCGCATCGAGACCCGGTTCCCCGACCCGTCGGCGAACCCCTACCTCGCGTTCTCGGCCCTGATGCTCGCCGGTGTCGACGGCATCAAGAACAAGATCGAGCCGGCCGCCCCGATCGACAAGGACATCTACGAGCTCCCGCCGGACGAGATGGCCGAGATCGACCAGGTCCCGACCTCGCTCAACGCCGTCCTCGACGCGCTCGAGGCCGACCACGAGTTCCTCACGGTCGGCAACGTCTTCACCCCCGACCTGATCGAGACCTGGATCGACTACAAGCGCACCAACGAGATCGCGCCCGTGCAACTGCGCCCGCACCCACACGAGTTCGAGCTCTACTACGACATCTGATCCACCCGCACGACCTGCGAAGGCCCCGGTCTGTGACCGGGGCCTTCGTCGTACGTCGTGCGCTCGGTCAGGAGGAGACGCGGGCGCCGTAGACCACCAGTCCCGGCGGGCAGACGTCGGCGGCGTCGCCGCCGGACCGCACGAGCGTCACGTTCACCAGGTCGCCGGCCTGGAAGGCGGTGGCGCCCGTCGGTGTCGCGACGGCGGTGAGGGTGGTGGGGCCGGTGATGGGGACGGTCGCGGTCGAGTCGTTGGCGCCCTGGACGTTCACCTGGCTCGGGACCTGGACACCGCGCGAGCCGCTGACCACGAAGGTGGAGGCGATGACGCGGACGTTGCAGGGGTTGATGGCCGAACGGTCCACAGTGAACTCGACCGTCACGGGGGTGCCTGCGACGTAGCTGTCAGGCAGGACGACCGAGAAGTTCACGTTGTCGTTGGCCGCGTCGGCGAGATACCACGCCACTCCCGAGAAGGTCGCCGCGGTGGTCCGCATCGCCGACCAGGACACCGACTGCTGCCGGTAGGCGGCCGGCGCCTTGCCGCCGAGCTTCGTCGCGTCAGCGGCGCTGTCAGCCTTGGTGGCGCTGTCCGCCTTGGCGGCGCTGTCCGCCTTGGCCACCTGACGGACGATCCCGTCGGGGAGGAAGCCGCTCTTGTCGGTGGCGACCAGCTTGTTCTTGCGCTTGGCGGCCGGGGTCTTCGCCTTGACGGCGTGCAGGCCGTCCACCTTGTCGGCGTTGAGCCCCTTCTTCACCGCCCCCGCAGCCGAGGGCCCGGCCAGACCCACGCCGATGCAGAGTGCAGCAACGACGACTAGCTTGGCGTTCTCTCGTGTGAGCAACAGACGTCCTCTCGTTCGGTTGGTCCCTCCGCACACGCATGATCCACGTATCGGTCACCGGCGAACAAGACACCCCGCCGTGACCACGTTCGGTGTGTCGGCGAGCCGGTCCATCGGCGGCATCCTCGAGCACGCGCCGTCGCTGCTGGCCTTCACCAGCCCGACGGTGAACTCCTGCCACCCGTCTCAGATCCTGCGCGCGATGACGGGCTGCTGCCGACGAGCAGTGGTGCCTGGGCCGATCGTCGTGGTGACGCACCGTCTGGCCACTTCAGCTGGACTTGCTGATGTGCCCGACGTACGGCGGGGTCAGCCGGGCAGGCGGTTCAGCTTGCGAATCTGTTTGTCGAAGGTGCGCGAGGGCACGATCCGACGCAGAAGGCTGACTCGTGCGGCCATCGAGCCGGCGGTGTAGCGGAGCTTGGGCTTGGCGTCGGTGGCGGCGGCGATGATCGCCTTTGCGACGACTGCTGGATCGTCGGCGCCGCGCATGGCCGCGGCCATCACCTCGCTCGAGACGTCGCGCTGTGCGGCGTACACCGGTAGCGGTGAGTCGGATGGCACGCTGTTGGCCTCGAATGCGGTGCTGGTGTACGCCGGCTCGACGAGCAGCACCCGGACGCCGTGCTCGCGGAGCTCGTGGTCGACCGACTCGGAATAGCCCTCGACCGCGTGCTTGGTCGCGGCGTAGGTGGCCATGAAGGGGGCTGGGATCAGGCCGAGCACCGAGGAGACGTTGACCACGCGGCCACTGCCCTGGGCGCGCATGTGGGGCAGCACTGCGTTGGTCATCCGCATCAGCCCGAAGACGTTGATGTCGAAGACCTTGATGGTCTGGTCGATCGAGCTCTCCTCGCCGGCGCCGACCGCCCCCACGCCGGCGTTGTTGACCAGGACGTCGATCCGACCGTACAAATCGATCACCTCTTTGACCAGGGAGCGGACCGACTCGTCGCTGGCCACGTCGAGGTCGAGGAACTCCACCCCGGCAAGCGGTGCGGCTTTCGCCGCGTTGCGGCTGGTGCCGACCACCGCGAAGCCGGCGTCCACGAGGGCGAGCGCGGCGGCCCTTCCGATCCCGGAGGAGGCGCCCGTCACGAGGGCTACTGGGGGTGTTGTCTGCATGTTGGTTCCTTCGACTGTGGACGTGACCTTGTCGTGCGCCGGGCGCGCATCGCGTTCTCTTCGGGTGTCGGTGGTGGTGGCCGGCGATCGTTGCGGGTCAGCTGGAGGCCCCGTCGAGCAGGATCCGGGCCATCGTGTCGGGGCGCTCGAGTGCGGAGAAGTGGCCGGTGTGGGGCACGGTGACGCGGTGAACGTCGGCCAGTGCCTGGGCGACGCGGTCGCGCTCGGCGGGCCGGGACCAGTCGTTCTCGCCGTAGACGAGGGTGACCGGCGCCGACACTTGCGGGTAACGCTCGCGTGCCCGGTCGAATCCTTCGAGGCTGCGGAAGATCCCGCGGGACACCTTGGCGTAGCCGGGACGGCGGCCGCTTCTCAGAAGCTCGGTGAGGAAGTCCTCGGGCAGTTTGGTCTTGTCGACGTAGCCGCCCTGCAGGATCGCCCGAAAGACGGGCCGCGGCTGGAGGTGGGCGAAGGCGGGGCCCAGCACGGGCATCCGCACACTGGTCAGGATCATTCGGGCGATCCAGTTTCCCCGCTTCCCGCCCTCGGGGTAGTCGTAGCTGTTGAACGCCACGACCCGAGTGACGCGGTCCTTCAGGTCGATGGAGGCCAAGAGGGACAGGGCGCCGCCGAGTGACTCGCCGGCCAGGGTGACCTCGTGCAGGTCCAGTCCGCTGACGAACTCGACCACCGCGGCGCGCAGCTGCGGCTCCTCGTACTGGGCGCCGGGGACGATGTCGGACCAGCCCATTCCGGGCAGGTCCACGGCGTAGATCGTGAAGTGGTCCCACAGCAGCGGGATGACTCGCTGGAAGTAGTCCAGTTGGCCGCGGACGGTGTGCATCAGGACGAGGGCCGGTCCGCTGCCGACCGTGTAGTAGCGCAACCGCGAGCCGTCGGGGCGGGTGAAGAACCGCACCTCGCCGCGGCCGTTGGTCCAGGCGTTCGCGTAGGTCGCGTCGGGAGCGTCGTTGCGTTGCATTGTTGTCCTCCAGGGTGTGTCGACCACGGCTGGAAGCCGAGGTGAACAGGTGGGTTTCTGCGGGTTGGCCAGTGCGCCTGGCTAGCTGGCAAGAGATCAGATCCGGTGAGCTCAGTGGGCCATGACGGGCTCGCCCTCGGATGGCTCCAGGGCCCGGCTCGGGATCAGGAACGCCGCGATCACCGCACCGACCACGAAGAATCCGGCGCCCCACGCCAGGGTGGCGGTGTAGCCCTCGACCCCGGCCTGCGCCGCGGCCAGCGCGCTGGCCTTGTGCGAGGTCAGGTAGTCGGTCGTGGCCGACGAGGCAACGGTGGTCAGCAGCGCCGTACTGATGGAGCCGCCGATCTGCTGACCGGTGTTGATCAGCGCCGAGGCGACGCCCGTGTCCTCGTGGTGCAGGCCCGAGGTCGCCCCCTGGAACGCGGTGGCCATCACCCCGCCGATGCCCAGACCCAGCAGGATCAGCCCCGGCAGGATGTGGGCGGCGTAGCTGCTGTCCAGCTCGAGCCGGTTCAGCAGGGCCATACCGGCTGCGGCGACCAGGAAGCCGGCGCTGACGACGATCTTCGGGCCGAGCTTGGGCAGCACCAGCAAAGACGACGTGGTCGACGAAGCGACGACGGCCGCGACCATCGGCAGGAACGCCAGACCGGTCTTGATCGGCGAGTAGCCGAGGCTGGCCTCGAGGTAGAAGGTCAGGAACAGGAAGATCGAGAACATCCCCATGCCCAGGACGAACACGGCCACGAACGAACCACCGCGGGTCCGGTGCAGCACCACTCGCAGCGGCAGCAGCGGATGCGCGACCTTGGTCTCCAGCCATACGAACACCGCGAGCAGCAGTGCGCCGAGGATCATGGAGCCGAGGGCGACCGGGTCGGTCCAGCTGGTGGACTCCACGTGCGCGAACCCGTAGACGATCGCGAACAGTGCGGCGCTCACCACGAGGATCCCCGGGATGTCGAGCTTGGGCTTCTGCGTGATCACGGGCTTGGCCAGCAGCAGCAGTGCACCGATCAGGGCGGGGGCCGCGAAGGCGACGTTGATGTACATCACCCAGCGCCACGACGCCCACTCGGTGAGCATGCCGCCGAGCAGCAGCCCCACCGCGCCGCCCGCACCGCCCAGCGCACTGAAGATGCCGAAGGCCTTCGCCCTCTCTGACGGCTCGGTGAAGGTCACGCTGAGCATCGAGAGTGCCGCGGGCGCGAGCACGGCAGCGAAGAGGCCTTGGGCCACGCGTGACGCGATGAGGATCTCGAAGCTGGAGGCCGAGCCGCCGACAAGGGACGCGGCTCCGAAACCTGCCAAGCCGATCACGAAGAGGGTACGTCGGCCCAACAGGTCACCGAGTCGGCCGCCGAGCAGCAGCAGGCTGCCGAAGGCCAGGGCGTAGCCCGTGATGACCCACTGCCGGCTGCCGTCGCTGAAGCCGAGGTCAAGCTGTGCCTGGGGCAGCGCGATGTTCACCACGGTCGCATCGAGCATGATCATCAGCTGCGCGATGCCCAGCACCACCAGCACCCACCAGCGCACGGCATGTGACCCGCGAAGGCCCGAGCTTGTCTTTCCGGAGCCGGGCGCCCCGCGGTCGATGGTGGTACTCATTTCTCTCCTTGCTTGCTGGGTGCTTGCTGGGTGCTTGCTGGGTATGGCTGGCAACCGTCTGGAGACGGAGCGGTTCCACGAGGAAGACGGCTCGGCTCCCTTGCTCATGAAGGTGGGGCGAGCGGTGATGGGCTGGTTTCTCAGGGCTTCAAAGTCATCGGGTGGGTCATCCGGTGGCCCCTGCCGGGCTCACCTCGGCCATCGCGTGCAGAGCCGCGTCGGTGTCCGCGATGGCCAGCATCTTGTTGATCTCGGCGCCGGCCAGTGCGCCGGCGGTTGCGGAGGCCCCGACCTGGGCGGTCAGATCGGTGACGTTGCCGGCCACCCACACACCCGGCACCTCGGTGGCGCCGGTCAGGTCGGAGGCGAAACTGCGGCCCTTCGGCAGGTCCTGCACCGGCAGGCGCAGACCTTCCAGGCCCTGGGCGCGGATCTGCAGCTGCGCGAGGACCGCGAGGACGCGGCGGGCCACGACCTGACCGTCGGCCAGGCGTACACCGGCGAGGGCGCCGTCCTCGTCGTTGACGACCTCGGTGACCGGGGTGTCGATGATGCGGATGCCGCGGGCGACGAAGCGGGCGCGGTTGTCCTCGTCCAGGTCAGTGCGGTGGGTGAAGTAGGTCAGGTCCTCGGTCAGCTGACGGTACAGAAACGCGTGTTCGATGGAGACCGGGCCGGTGGCGAGGATGCCGATGGGCTCATCGCGCACCTCCCAGCCGTGGCAGTACGGGCAGTGCACCACGCTGTGCCCCCAGTGCTCGGCGAGCCCGGGCACCTCCGGCAGCACATCCCTCAGGCCGGTCGCCACCAGGATCCGGCGAGCGGTGATGCTGCGGCCGTCGGCCAGGGTGACGGTGAACCGCGGGTCGCCGTCCGCCGACGGGGCGGCAGGTTCGGCCGAGACAACTTCGCCGCGGACGACGCGTCCGCCGTACTGGCGCACCTCCTCCCGGCCCCGTCGAAGGAGCTCCGACGGCGGGGTGCCGTCCAAGGCGATCAAGCCGTGCACCGCCTCCGCGGGCGCGTTGCGGGGCGAGCCGCTGTCGATCACGACGACCGAACGGCGGGAGCGGGCCAGGATCAATGCACCGTTCAGCCCCGCTGCGCCCCCGCCGACCACCACCGCGTCGACGGTCCCATCGGGCAGTGCGTCGCTTGCCTCCGGAGGAGTTGTCACAGCCATGGCTGCTCCTGCCTTTCCTTGTTCGCGGCCCACCCGTTGCGGACGTCGTGCTCCGCCATGACGCACCGTGGTGGGCAACCGCCAGACGAAACTTCTAGAGGAAAGTTCTAGCACAGAAACCGAGGATTGTTCTAATCCGGGGTAGAATGGGCAGGAAATGACCAGGAAAACCGCTGCCGCCACGGGCCATCGGGCCAAGCGCGGTTCGAGCCGCGAGGACATCGCGGCCGCCGCGATCGAGCTGTTCGTCGACCGGGGTGTCGCGGCGACCCGGGTGGAGGACATCCTGGCCGCGGCCGGCGTGAGCGTGGGCAGCTTCTACCACCACTTCGGCGACAAGCTCGGCCTGGCCGCCACGGTCTACCTGGACCTCCTGGAGCGCTTCCAGGGCGACCTGCTGGTCGAGCTCGACCGCCACGAACGCACCGACGACGCGGTCCGCGGGCTGGTGGTGGCCTTCCTGCGGTGGGCCGGGGCCGATCCGCGCGCTATGGGCTACCTGCATCAGTGCCGTGAGCCCAGCGTCGCCGAGATCGCTGGAGGCGAAGAAGCTCGGCTCAAGCAAGAGTTTGACGGTCGGCTCGCCGGCTGGCTCGGCGAACGCGCCGCGACTGGGGAGCTCCGAGCACTGCCGTACGAACACAGCTTTGCGCTCTGGCTCGGGCCCGCCTCGCAGCTCGTCCGAGCCGCCATCGAACCCTCCGGGCATTCCACCGCGCCGGAGCCCGACGCCCTGGCCGCACACCTCGCCCACGCCGAACCAGTCCTCGCCGACGCCGCCTGGGAAGCCCTTCGACGTCCCGCCCCAGCCGGCGATGCCGATCAAGCAGGAGCCGGACACTAGGCAACCGACGGAGCAACAGCCGCTGCGGCGCAACTGGATCGGGGGACACCTACCCTCGAGCCGAGCGTCCCAGAGGAGTGAGCAGCTCAGCAGATCAGCCGTCAGCCGGGCGAAAGGGAGACCCATGCGCAGGATCCCGGTTCCCGACGAGATGACCCACTACTCGTCGCGACCACGAGGGGACGAGGTCGACGAGCTGGCATGGCCGGACTTGAGCGAGCACCTTCTGAGCCTGCTCCGATCGGGCGGTGAAGAGCTGCGCCCCGAGCCCGGCGAGTTGTTGTGGGACGCCGGCGACCCGTCCGAGTTCTACCTCGTGCTCGCCGGAGCGCTGCTCCTGGTCGACCGTCGGGGCGACCGGGTCGTCTTCGTCGTGGAGCCAGGCGACTTCGTGGCCGAGCTGGGCCTCTTCATGGGCCAGCGAGCCCCCTTCCAGGGTGTCGCCGACAACGGGACCGTGGTTCTCAAGGTGCCCATCGAGGAGCTGCGGCGGCTCGTGGAGATCTCGGCCGAGCTGAGCGACGTCGTGCTGTCCGCGCTCGACGCCCGACGGCTCTACCTGACGACGACGGGCGAGGGCGGCCTCGTCCTCGCCGGAGACGACGACCGCGATCTGCACCGGCTCCAGGAGTTCGCCGGACGCAACCGTCTCCCCTGCCGGACGGTGCTGCGTTCGGACCCCGCGGCGTGGGCCGAGCTGGCGAGGACGACAGCGCTGCCAGCGTCGGGTACGGCCGTGGTCACCGGCGATCAGAGGGTCATGACGGCGCCGACGACGCGCGACCTCGCCAGCGCTCTCGGGATCGACTTGTGGGGCATCTCGGACCACAATCGATGTGACGTGCTCGTGGTCGGCGCTGGACCAGCGGGCCTGGCGGCCGCGGTCTTCGGGGCATCCGAGGGCCTCGACGTGGTCGTCGTGGAAGACGTTGCCATCGGAGGCCAAGCGGGCAGCTCCTCTCGGATCGAGAACTATCTCGGCTTTCCACGAGGCGTGTCCGGGACCGAGCTGACACGGGCAGCGATGATGCAGGCCGTCAAGTTCGGGACCCGGCTGGTCTCGCCGCGATCCGTCACGGGGTTGACCCAGACGGCTTCAGGTTTCCGCGTCCGCCTTGATGACGAGCACGACCTCGACGCGAGCGCCGTGATCATTGCCAGTGGGGCTCACTATCGACGTCTGGACGTGCCCGGGCTGGCCGACCTCGAGGGGCGGGGCGTCTATTACGCGGCGAGCGACCTCGAGGCCAAGGTCGTCTCGGACCGGAACGCCGTCGTTGTCGGGGGCGCCAACTCGGCCGGACAAGCCGCTCTGTTCCTCACACGGCACGCCGCTCACGTCCACATGCTGATCCGGCGGGACGATCTGCGAGAGACGATGTCGGCCTACCTCGCGCAGCGTCTGACTCACCACGAGCGGGTCACCGTCCACCCCCGTGCGGAACTCTCCGCGGTGAGTGGAGCAACGCGGCTGACAGGTGTGACATGGCAAGACCACACCCAGGAGGCCACCGTCCGACTCGACGCCGCCGGTCTCTTCTTGATGATCGGCGCGGAACCACGCACCAACTGGCTGCACGGAGCGGGTGTGGAGCTCGACGACAAGGGCTTCGTCGTGACGCGGGTGGGGTTCAATGCGTCGCTGCCCGGGTTGTTCGCGGTGGGCGACGTACGAGCCGGGTCAGTCCGACGAGTTGCCTCGGCCGTTGGCGAAGGCTCAGTGGTGGTCTCCGCTGTCCACGCCCACCTCGCGGCGACCGCGGTACCGCCACCGTGGCCATCTGGACCACTGCCCGAGGTCTCGCCATGATTCCCAGCATCTGTATGGAACGCTTCGATGGCGGCTCGTGTGCTGTCGTCGCGGTCCGGCCACAGGTGGCCGTGGTGCACCACGACCGACTTGCCGCGGCTTGCCGCCAGATCGGGAGGCATTGCCAACTGGGCTAGAAGCGTTACCGAGCCGTGGAGGGGACGCACGTAGCGTTTTCGGTGTTCGGCGCGGGGCACGGGGGGATGGCCGAGCCAACACGAACGCCCTCCGCACCATCTGTGCGGAGGGCGTTCTGTCGGACTGGCACCTACCCGCCCACCTCGACACCCTCCCAGCCTCGCTGGTGCGAGCCGGAGCCATGGACCGCAGCGCTGGACACCGCTATGGTCGTTGGAACGTCTCTGCCCTGGCCCACGCCAGGGGCGTTCTCGAATCGACCTGCGGATGTGGGGCTCCAAGCTCCACGGTTGCAGGTGGCTCCGTCCCCTGACCCCCACGGGACGAGCCTGCGCCCCTGCTTCGCGTCAGTGAGGCAGGGGCGTTCAGGAACAAGGCACCGTGTGCTCGCTGTCCGTCTCGAGGTAGACCGCGGCCAGACACTCAGGCTCCGGCGTACAGATCGACCTTCCTGACAGCGTCACGCCGACCGGCTCGTAGGACGGGGTCCAAAGGCCCTAGCAAGGCTCTGCGCGCGGGTCGTCGCGGCCAACCAGGGCCCGGCCGCGTTCAACGGCTCGGTCGGTGTCAGCCTCGGCAACGGCGCTGGAGGCGTCGCGGCCGCCGTGCCGACCACCCTCCCGAACGGATGGGGCGCCTGCAGCGTTGCCGTGGGCGACCTGACCGGAGACGGGAAGGCCGACGTCGTGGCGCTCGGCTGCGTGACCAGTGGCCCCGGCCCCATCTTCGTGCTCAAGGCGGCGGGCGGCGCGACCCTGACGCTCGTCCAGACGCTCCCCAACACCGCGAACGGGCAGATCGGCATCGCCGACCTCGCCAATGACGGCCAGCCTGACCTCGTGTTCAGCGCGACCGGCAGTGCCGATGTGCGCGTGTACAAAGGCGTGAGTAGCGGGACGTTCTCGGCGCCGACGGCGGCGCCGGCAGCCACCGACAGCCATCACATCGCGATCGGGGACGTGACCGGTGACGGCCGTCCCGACCTGGTCGGCGCGGCTGGCGGGCCGGTGTGGGTGATGCCCGCGACGGCCGCAGGCGGCCTTGGCCCCCAGGTGGTCACCTTCTCCTCCCAGCTGCAGGCCTACAACCTCGCGCTCGGCCAGTTCGACACCGACGGGAGGCTCGACGTGGCGACGGTGGACGCGTCCGGGGGCAATCTCTTCATCGGGCTCGGCACCGGCGACGGTCACTTCGTGCCCAAGACCTCCTTCGCCGGGGTGTCCAGTCAGAGCCTGTGGGCCGCGACCGGCGACTCCCGGCCCGACCTCATCAGCCAGACGCGGGGGCAGGTGGCAGTCCGGCCGGGGCTCGGCGGAACCGCGTTCGGCGCACCGCTGCTGTCGGGCCTCGGGGCCTCGGGCCAGATAGAGACCCTCGTCGGGGACGTCACGGGCGACGCGGTGCTCGACGTCGTCGCTGTGCTCAGGACTGGCGGCCCCGACGTCGGCGCCGGGGAGGTCGCGGTGAACCGCGGCGCAGGCAACGGCACCTTCACCCTGTCGCAGACCGTCATCTATGACAGCAACACCAGAGGTGGGGTGCTCGCCGACCTGACCGGTGACGGCCGGCTGGACGTGGCTGTGGTCGGCTCCGCCGGCTCTGACGGCGGTCGCAACGGTCTCTACGTCATGCTCAACGTGAACGGGTCGTTGTCCAGCCCCACGTACTACCCACGAGGCGTCTCGGGGATCACGGTCGGCGACTTCAAACCGGGACGGCGCGCCAGACCTGACCTCGGACGGCACTACCGGAGAGACCGAGCTGAACCTCAACGACGGTGCCGGCCAGTTCGGCCAGGTCGTTGTCCTCCCGGCCTCCGGAAACGTGGCGTTCTCCGCCGATCTCACCGGCGACGGCCGAACAGACATCGCGGCAGGCAACGCCGTCGACATCAACCAGACGCCGTAGCCGCTGGAGGTTCTTGCGACGGGGGCTCGTTCACCGTCTCGTGGGTCAGCCTGGTCCTCGGTGGTGGCGGCCAGAGCATCGGGCGCTACGCCGCCGGGCTGGCCGTGGCGCACGGAGCCTCGGTGGTCGACTACGTCGACGACTGCGACGCCCGGCTCGAGATCGCCGCCGCGTTCGGCGCCACCACTCTGGTCCCGCTGTTGTGACGTCGGTCTGCCACGCTGGACCGCCACTCGTCCCGAGCACCAGCAGCTTCCATGCAGACCGCGCCGCCAGCCTCTCGCGCAACGCGTGGGCCTGATCCTGCATCGCCAACCGGCGCTCAACACCGCGCTAGCGGCCCCAGGCCTCGCTCAGCACCTCACGATGGGTCGACACCGCCTGCTCGTGGAGCCGTTTGCCCTTCTCGGTGAGGCAGACGAACACCCCGCGCCGGTCGTCGTCGCACATGCTGCGCGAGACCAGCCCGTCTCGCTCCAGCCGAGCCACGGCCCGCGACAGCGCGCTCTGGCTCAGGTGGATGTCGCCCGAGAGGTCGTTCATGCGGTACTTGCCGCAGTTGGCATCAACCAGTCGGTCGAGCGTCTCGAACTCGCTCAGCCCGATCCCGTGCCGCTCCTGCAGCGCCTTCTCCAGGGCCCCGCTCACCACGGCGTGCCGGCCGAGCAGCTCCCGCCACTCATCCACCACCGCCGGTCGCGTCATGGCGTGCAGGGTAACGCGCAGATGACATGAATGCAAACACATTAATTGCGCTTGCATTCAATGCGCACGCATGGAAAGGTCGATCAGGTGACTTCCACAGCACCCCTCCCACCCTCCCCTTCCACCACCACCGCCACGACCAGCGCCACCACGTGGAGCACCCGCGTCTGGGCAATGCTGATCACGCTCTGCATCGTGCTCTTCCTCGACGGCCTCGACGTCTCCATGATCGGCGTCGCGCTGCCGTCCATCGGCACCGAGCTCGACCTGTCGACCTCGTCGCTGCAGTGGCTGGTCAGCGGCTACGTGCTCGGCTACGGCGGCCTGCTCCTGCTGGGCGGTCGCACCGCCGACCTGTTCGGACGGCGCAAGGTCTTCCTCATCGCCCTGGCCGTGTTCGCCCTCGCCTCGCTCGCCGGCGGACTGGTCTCCAGCGGACCGCTTCTCATCCTGACCAGGTTCGTCAAGGGCCTGGCGGCCGCGTTCACCGCGCCCACCGGACTGTCCATCATCACGACCAACTTCGCCGAGGGCCCGGCCCGCAACAAAGCACTGTCGATCTACACCGTGTTCGGCGCAGGTGGCTACTCATCCGGCCTGCTCTTCGGCGGTCTGATGACCGGCGTGGACTGGCGCTGGACCTTCCTCCTTCCCGTGCCCATCGCGCTGGCCGCCCTGGTCGCCGCATCGCTGCTGGTGCCGAAGGACCGGCCCGCCGAGGACAGCGGCCACGACCTGCTGGGTGCGCTGTTCTCCACCGGCGCCATGCTCCTGCTCGTCTACACCGTCGTGAGCGCCCCCGACGCCGGCTGGGCCTCGGCCCGGACGGTCGGCTCCTTCGCGCTCGTCGCCGCCCTCCTCGGCGCCTTCGTCTTCGTGGAGAGCCGCGTCCGGCACCCGCTGATCCGGCTGGGCATCCTGCGCAAGGCCTCGCTCGTGCGAGCCAGCCTCGCGATCATCGCGGTCGCGGGGTCCTACTTCAGCTGGCAGTTCATCGTCACGCTCTACCTGCAGGACACGCTGGGCTGGTCGCCGCTGCGGCTGGCGCTCGCCCTGCTCCCGGTCGGTCTGATGGTCGCCGGGTCGGCGGTGTTCTCGGACCGGCTCGTCAACCGGTTCGGCACGACGCGGATCATCGCGGTGACCATGACGGTGATGGCGGTCGGCTACCTGCTGTTCCTGCGGCTCGACACCTCTCCGTCCTACCCGACGATGATCCTGCCCGCGGTCCTGCTGATCGGGGCCGGCTGGATCGGCTTCCCGGCGATCAACATCCAGGCGACCAGCGGCGTCGAGGACCACGAGCAGGGGCTCGCCGCCGCCGTCCTGCAGACCTCGATGCAGGTCGGTGCGGCCGTCGTGCTGGCGGTCACCACCGCCGTCATCGCTTCCGGAGCTCACGGCGCGACCTCGCAGCAGGCGGTCCTCGACAGCTTCCGCCCGGGCCTCGTCTTCGCTGCGGCGGTGTCGATCACCGGCGCATTGGTAGCGGTGCTCGCGCTGGTGCCCGTTCGGCGGGCGCTGCCCGCCGACGAGCCCGACGTGGACGCGGACGCCGAGCCGGACTTCGTCAGCCCCGCCGCCTGACCCAGCGCCTGACCCGGGGGCTCGGGCGGCGCAGCGCCGCGTCAGCGCTCGGCGTCGTCCAGGGCCGCCGAGGCGAGGGTGCGCCCGAGGTCGATCAGCCGGGCGCACCGAGCGGCCCCGAGCCGGCGAGGTGGGCTCGTGCGGCGCCCGCGGGCCCTGCAACGACACGGCGAAGGTGAAGTCGACCGTGGCGGCGGCGGTCGGGTCCAGCGGAAGCGGGTTGAGCAGCCCGCCGTCGACCAGGACCCGCCCGCCGATGGTCGCCGGTGTGAACAGGCCCGGGAGGGCGATCGAGGCACGGATCGCGGGGATGAGCGGGCCACGCTGGAACCACACCTCTCGCCGAGCCTCGAGGTCGGTGGCGACCGCCGTGAAGAAGATCTCCAGGTCCTCGATGAGCACCTCTCCGACCATGTCCTCCAGGGTTCGGAACAACCGGTTGAGCGAGACCGCTCCCCCGCCGGCCCAGACCGGGTCGAGCAACCGGATCACCCGCGGCTGGGTGAGGGAGAGCGCCCACCCGGCGAACTCCTCCTCGCGGCCTGCGGCGACAAGGCCGCCGACGAGAGCTCCCATCGAGGTGCCGGACACGGCCACGACCTGATGCCCCCGAGCGCGCAGCTCGGCCACCGCGCCGAGGTGCGCGTATCCCCGCGCGTCACCGGCGCCCAGGACCACGGCCACCCGTGCCATGCCGCCATCCTCGCGCACGGCGATCGGTCGAGGCGCGGGCGGCCCAGGCCGGCCGGGATAGGATCGGGGCAACCACACTGCCGGACAGCGCTCATCGAGCCTGCAGGGCAGCATCGAAGGGCGGACGTCATGGCGACGTCGTCAGGCAGCTCCCCCACCTCCACCACCACCCGGGTCCCCTTGCGTCTGCAGCTCGGCGACCCCGACTCGCCGAACGGCGCCGCAGGGGCCTGGTGGCCCCAGTCGCGAGACCTCCAGGCCGAGGCCGCCGACCTGGTCGACAACTTCCCCGACTCCGCCGGCCGGATCCACCGGCTCCTCTACTCGCGCCCCGACTGGGACGACGCCACCGTGGACGGCCACGGGGTGCGGCGGATCAAGGCGGGACGGGGCCCGGTGAAGGTCGGTTCCTTCCCGAAGGACGACACCCATCTCATGGTCGTCTCGCTCGCATCGGGCCAGCGGCTCAAGCTGACGGTGATCCCCAGCGACGCCGACGTCGCGGACGGTGAACGCCGTCTGAACTCCACCGCGTAGCCCACCGACCAACGCAGTACCGGACGTACGACCCGGCGTACCACCCGGGCATACACTGGAAGCTCCTGCTCGCCCCGGACCTCGGCGCAGCGCTGCCTGACGCTGGAGGTCCGATGACCACATCAACGCCCCTTGCCGGGCCCCTTGTCGGCTCCGGCGGTACGGCGGAGCGCGCGACGAGCTCCTACACCGAGCTGGCCCGGCAGGTGCGCGAGAGCGGGCTGATGGCGCGCAGCTACACCTACTACTGGACCCGGCTGGTCGGCGGGGCTCTCGCGCTGGCCGGCCTCGTCGTCGCGGCCGCGGTCCTGGGCAACTCGTGGTTCCAGCTGATCGTGGCCGGCCTGGTCGGATGCGTGCTGACCCAGTTCGGCTTCCTGGGCCACGACGCGGCGCACCGGCAGATCTTCAAGAGCGGAGCCTGGAACGAGTGGACCGCCCGGCTCGTGTCCGGACCCGTGCTCGGCCTGAGCTACGGCTGGTGGCGGGGCAAGCACAACCGTCACCACGCCGCACCCAACCAGGTCGACCGAGATCCCGACATCGCGCCCGGCGTGCTGGCGCTCACACCGGAGCTCGCCGCCCGGCGCCGGGGCCTGGCCGGCTGGCTCACCCGGCGGCAGGGCTGGCTGCTGCTCCCCCTCCTGACCATGGAGGGACTCAGCCTGCACGCGGGCGCGGTGCAGCACCTCCTCACCTCCCGCGACCGGCACCGGCTGCTCGAGGCCGGATTCGTGGTGCTCCGTCTCGGGGGCCTGGTCGCGCTCCTGGTGCTGCTGCTGCCGCTGGGCAAGGCCGCGGCCTTCCTCGGCGTCCAGGTGGCGGTCTTCGGGATCCTGCTCGGTGGCTCCTTCGTCCCCAACCACACCGGGATGCCGATCGTCCCGCGCGATGCTCGGATCGACTTCCTGCGGCGACAGGTGCTGATGTCACGCAACATCAGGGGCAACACCTTCATCGACCCGGCCATGGGCGGTCTGAACTACCAGATCGAGCATCACTTGTTCCCCAGCATGCCGCGCCCCCACCTGAAGCGGGTCCGCCCCCTGGTCCGTGACTACTGCGCGGGCCGCGGCATCGCCTACACCGAGGTCGGCTTCTTCGCGTCGTACGCCGCGGTCATCACACACCTCAACCGGATGGGGCTCGCCGGACTGGAGCGGTTCGACTGTCCGCTGGCGACCCAGCTGCGCGACTGAGCCTGAGCGCGCGCGTCAAAGTCGCTGGCTGCGGCGCTCCCGGTCGGGGAGACTGACGCCATGGGCCACTCTCTCCTCGCGTTCGTGGTCGCCTCGATCCTCTTCATCCAGGTGCCGGGGCCGAGCCTGCTCTTCACCATCGGCCGGGCGCTGAGCGTCGGCCGGACCGAGGCACTGCTCTCGGTCGTCGGGAACGCCCTGGGGCTGCTGGTGCAGATCCTCGGCCTCGCGGTCGGCCTGGGCGCGGTCGTGGCGGCCAGCGCGGAGGCGTTCACGGTGCTCAAGCTCGCCGGGGCGGCCTACGTCGTCTACCTAGGCGTCCAGGCGATCCGGCACCGGCGGGACGCGCGACTGGCCCTCGAAGGGACGACCGTCGCACCGCCGCCCGCGCGCGGCTGGACCTCGGTCCGCACCGGCCTGGTCGTCGGGGTGACCAACCCGAAGACCATCGTGTTCTTCGCGGCGTTCCTGCCCCAGTTCGTCGACGACTCGAAACCGGCCGCGCCGCAGCTGCTCCTGCTCGGGGCGCTGTTCGCCGCGATGGCGGCCGCGTCGGACTCGTGCTGGGCGCTCGCCTCGTCGAAGGCCAAGGACTGGTTCGCCCGCGAGCCGCGCCGTCTCGACCGCCTCGGGGCGACCGGTGGCGTGATGATGATCGGCCTCGGGGCCGCCCTCGCGACGACCGGCAACAACGGCTGAGCGCCGGCCAGCGCCGCTACTGCGTCAGCGCCGCGAACAGCTCGACGTACTGACCGAGGTGCCGGTCGCCGAGGTAGTCGTCGCGGATCCGCGCGTGGGCAGCGGCGCCGAGCTGGTCCCTCAGCTCCCGGTCGGCCATCACCAGGCTGATCGCCGCCGAGAAGGCGCCGAGGTCGCGCGGGTCGTCGAGCAGCAGCCCGTTCTCGTCGTCGGTGATCTGGTCCTGGATACCGCCGACGCGGGTGGCCAGCACCGGCCGGCTCTTCCACATCGACTCGGTCACCGTGAGCCCGAACCCCTCGGCGAGGCTCTTCTGGACGACGAGGTCGGCCCTGCGCTGTAGGGCGTTGACCAGGTGGGCGTTCTCGTCCGGGTCGTCGACGGGCAGGCTGCACAGGTGGACCCGCCGGCGCTGGTTGGCCGGCAGCCGCTGCCACGCGGCCAGGCACTCCGCGGCCACCTGCGCACCCTCCGGCTCCTCGGCAGCTCCGTCGGGTCGGGGACCGGCCAGCACCAGGTGTACGTCGCCGGGCAGCGTGGCGAGCGCGGAGACGAACCCGGCGAGCACCCCCGCCATGTCCTTGAGCCGGTCCCAGCGGCTGACCTGCAGCACGTAGCGCGCGCCCACGGGGAGCATCTCGCCGCCCATGATCACGCCGGAGTGGCTGCGCATGTGACCCGGCGAGCCGTCGCGCCTGGTGAAGTCGCGGTAGCGGTCCCCCACGTTGCCGGCCACGATGCCGGCGGCCCGCAGGGTCGCGAGCACCTGCTCCTCGGAGAGGTCGCAGTTCTTCGGGCTGAAGGGGTCGAGGGACGGCGGGATCACGTAGCCCCGGGACCGGTCGAGCCACCGCGGGGCGTACTCGGCGCGGGAGAAGATCACCGCGTCGGCCTTCTCGACGTAGGGACGAAGGAACGACCAGGCGTCGTCCGTGACGCGGTTGCCCGCGTCGGCACCGCCGTGCGAGCGCCAGATGGCATGGGCGCCGAGGTCCTGGATCCCCGGCACCAGCCCCGCGGTCGGTGGGTCGTGCAGCAGCACCAGGTCGCCGGCGCGCACCCGGTCGGACAGCTGACCCAGCTGCGCGGCCAGGACTGCCTCGTAGACCCGCCGTTCGGACTCCTCGAGGCGGCCCGCATCGCCGACCGAGCCGTGCAGGAAGTTGTGCATCCGCTTGGTGATGCGGAAGAACTCCTCGCCGCCGTCGATGACCAGCCAGCGCGTGTCGACACCCGCCCCGCGTCCGTAGGCGAGCAGCGCCATCAGCATCTCCGCGACGCCGCCGGAGGCGGTGGCGCTGACGTTCCACACCACTCGGTCCCCGACCAGAGCCCGCGCCTTCGCGGCGTAGTCGGCGAACAACCCGGCCCGGTCGGGCCGGACCGCCTGGGCCAGCCGCTCCAATGGCAGCGCGCCGACCGGCACCTCCCGAAGCGGTACCTCCCGAGTTGGCACCTCGGTCATGTCACACCCTCGCTCTCGACCCATACGTTCAGGCCGCGCAGAAGTGCTGGCAACCAGCCCCGTGACCGCCGCCGGACGACGAGCCGGTGAACCCGGCCGTCGCGGCGTGCTGGTGCCCAGCGTAGCGACGACCGGCAGGTCGTGTGGGGGCTTCGCGGAGCACTGGGGGAGACTGCGCCCAACACTGGGGTCAACCACTGGGGTCACCACCGTCCTCGAGGAGCACGACATGGACTTCACCAACCAGCAGGTCACCGAGGCGCTCGCCGCCCGCCAGGTGTCTACGCAGTGCCCGCGCTGCACCACGCCGGAGGCTTTCGACGTCAGCAGGGGGCTGCTCTACCTCAACCACCTCGGGGGCCAGAACGTCCGCACCGCCTCGCTCGTGTGCCGACGGTGCGGCTACCTGTCGCTGCACTCGCTCGCCGCCCTCGGCCTCGAGGACGAGTGAGGTACGCCGAGCCTGCCAGGAAATGGGGCGACGATGTCGGCGGCGACTGGTTGAGTTGACGCCGATGATCGCCAGCCTCGCCCGCCGGATGCGCCCGCCCTCCCCCCTGGCGGGTCGCCTCTCCGTCCAGTCGCTGCTCTTCGCGGTGGGCGAGGGCACGTTCATGACGGGGTCGGCGGTGTTCTTCACCCAGATCGTGGGGCTGAGCGCGGCCCAGGTCGGGCTCGGGCTGACCATCGCCGGCGTCGCGAGCTTCCTCACGGCCTGGCCCTCGGGCCGGCTGGTCGACCGGTTCGGTCCGAAGCGGTGCTGGGCCGTGAGCGCCGCGGGCCAGGCGAGCCTGTTCACCCTGTGGCCGTTCATCGAGGGCTTCGGCGGCTACGTCGCGATGGCGGTGGCCATGGAGGTGGCCGGCTCCCTCGGCGGGGCGGCCCACAGCGCCTACACGATCGACGTACTGCCTCCCGAGGAGCGGGTGCAGTCTCGCGCCTACATGTACTCCGCGCTCAACGTCGGGTTCACGCTCGGCTCGCTGCTCGGCGGCATCGCGCTGGCCTTCGACTCCAACACGATCCTGCACGGGCTGCCGTGGTTCACCAGCGTCGCGTTCCTGGTCAACGCCGCCGCGATCCTGCGGCTGCCCAACGCCTCGCACGACGAGCGCACCCCGGAGCAGCGCAAGGAGCGGATCCCCGGCCCGGGCCCGATGCGCAACCTCGGCTGGATGGTCAGCACCTTCTTCGTCGGCGTGCTCTGGACCAACCAGGTGCTGCTCAACGTCGTGATCCCGCTGTGGCTGGTCCAGGAGACCGATGCGCCGCGGGTGCTGCTGGCCTTCCTCTTCGGCACCAACACCGTGATGTGCATCTTCTTGCCGATGGCCGCTGCGCGCGGGGTGAAGGACGTCACCACGGCGCTGCGGGCGCTGCGGGTCTCGGCCGGGTTCTTCGTCGGCTCCTGCCTGATCACCCTCTACACCCACGACACCGTCGGCTGGGTCACCATCGTGCTGGTCTGGCTCGGCCACGTCACCGTGACCGGGGCCGAGTTGTTCCTCTCCGCCGCCAGCTGGCAGTTCGAGGCTGAGCTGATGGACCCGCGCCGCCGCGGCGAGTACTCCGGCGCGGCCGGGCTCACGGGCACCCTCGGCAAGGTGTGGGCGCCGGCGGTCTACACGTTCCTGGCCATGACCTGGGGCACGGTCGGCTGGCTGCTCATCGCGGCGATCGTCGTCGTGGCCACGGCCTGCCTGCACCGGTCGGCCGGCTGGGCCCAGGCGTTCCTCCGCGAGCACGTGCCCGCCGACGAGCTGGCCGGGACGGGCGCCGCCCCGGTCCAGCCCAAGGTCTGACCCGGCCCGAGCCGGGTCAGATGGTCCTCAGCCCAGATGGTCCGGTGCCGCCGGATCGAGCGGGAACGCCGTCGGCGCACGGCGGGAGACCATGGCGGAGCCAGGGTCGGTGCCGCCCTGGTCGAGCCGGAAGGGCGGGTACTCGTCGGTCATCAGGCTGGCGTAGGCGGCCACGCGCAGGACCCAGCGGTTCAGGCCCAGGACGAGGTCGAAAACCGGGCGCGGGTAGCGACCGGTGAACAGCAGCACCACCGCGGCCACCAGGACGAGCAGGCCGATCAGGCCGACGCCACCGTTGTGAGCGTCACGGCCGCTGGCGACGTACCAGCCGCCGCCCATGAAGATGCCGAGCACCAGGTAGTGCGGAATGGCCAGCAGCCACCACTTCACCAGGACCAGCCCGCGGGACAGGTGCTCGGGGTAGTCGATCTCCAGGTGCGCCGGATAGTCCCCGCGCTCCGCGAGCGTGAACGGCGGGTAGTCGTCGGTCCCGAGACCGCCGTAGGCGTAGTAGGCGACCCGCCAGCTCCAGCGGAGCACACCGACGTTGAAGTCGAAGATGCGCCGGGGGTAGCGGCCGGTGAACAAGATGGCGAAGAACGCGACGACGCTGAGGACCGCGAACGCCATCCACAAGAAGAACAGGACGATGTAGTGCGGGATGACGAGCAGCCACTTGACCAGCCAGAGCCAGCGGCTCAGCCGGTCCTGGAGTGTGGCATCGACTCGAACGGGATAGCTGTGAGTGCTCATGGCGAACCTCCCAAACGTGCCTTGGGCTCACTCCCAGCCTCCCCTCGTCCCGCCGTCGACGGCAGGGACGAACGTCCTCCGGGATGGTGACGTAGCACCTCTCGACCACCGAGGGTGCAGCATGCGTAACGATGTCGTCGGGTGCACACACGGATGCACGACCGGCGCGAGAGCGGATGGACGAGTCGACCAGGAGGTGGCCATGCCGGTGACGCGAGGCTTCGTGGGCCGCAGGCGCGGCCAGGAGCGGCGGCTGCCGCCGGGGCAGTACGACACCGGCGGGAGCTGGCCGGTGCTCACCGCGGAGGCCACACCGCGCATCGACACCGAGAAGTGGTCGCTGACCGTCGACGGCCTCGTCGAGCGCCCGACGACGTGGTCGTGGGAGGAGATCCATGCGCTGCCGGACTCGTCGTACTTCGGCGACATCCACTGCGTGACCACCTGGTCGAAGTTCGACGTGTCCTTCCGCGGCGTCAGCGTCGACGAGCTGCTCGCGGCGGCCGGGCCGCTGCCCGAGGCGGCCTTCGTGCTCGCCCACTCCAGCACCGGCTACACGACCAACCTGCCGATGTCCGACGTCGTCGACGGCAAGGCCTGGGTGGTCTGGGACTACGGCGGCAAGCCGCTGCCGCGCGAGCACGGCGGGCCCGCCCGGCTCCTGGTGCCGCACCTCTACTTCTGGAAGTCGGCCAAGTGGGTCTCCCGGCTGGAGCTGATGGCGGCGGACCGGCCCGGCTTCTGGGAGCAGAACGGCTACCACGACCGCGGCGACCCCTGGCTCGAGCAGCGCTACCAGGGTGACTGAGGGCGGGAGGAGCGACGCGATGAGCGCGATCGACGAGGTGCAGGCGGTCGAGACCTCCTGGACGACCGGCCGGGTGATCGAGAAGTCGCTGCCGACGCCGCACACGGTCCGGCTGCGGATGCACGTCGAAGCGCGGCTGCGGCACCGCCCGGGGCAGCACTACCTGGTCCGGCTGCGGGCACCTGACGACTACACCGCCCAGCGCTCCTACTCGATCGCCTCCGACGACGACGACCCGCTGGTCGAGCTCCTGGTCGAGCGGCTCCCCGACGGCGAGGTCTCGGAGTTCCTCGCCGACGTGGTGGAGGTGGGCGACGAGCTCGAGATGCGCGGGCCGATCGGCCGCTGGTTCACCTGGGACGTGCGGACGCCCGCGCTCTGCCTCGTCGGCGGCACCGGCGTGGTCCCGGCCGTCTCGATGCTCCGCACCGCCCGCCGGCTCGGCCGCAGCGACCTGCTGCGGGTGGTGGCGGTCGGCCGCGACCCCGGGATGCTGCCCTACGCCGACGAGCTCGGCCGCGCCGGTGCCCAGCTCGCCTACACCCGCGTGGACACCGACACCCGCCCGGCCGGGGCTCCCACGGCTGCCGAGATCACCCCCCTCCTGCCCGGCGTCGACCTGGCGTACGTCTGCGGCTCGGCCCGCTTCGCGGCGTACGCCGAGTCGCTGCTGCTCGACTGCGGCGTCTCGCCCCAGGCGATCCGGGTGGAGCGGTTCGGGCCGACGGGGTGACTCCCCGCGACTCCCCTAGGCTCGGGTCGTGACCGACTACGACGTCGCGAAGGTGCGCGCCCACTTCCCCGCGCTGGACAGCGGACTCGCGTTCTTCGATGGTCCGGGGGGCTCGCAGACTCCCGCCGTCGTCGCCGAGGCGGTGCGCAGCACCTTGGCCGGCCCGCTGAGCAACCGTGGCGACCTGACCGTGGCGCAGCAGAACGCCGAGCGCGCCGTCGTCGGCGCCCGGGAGGCGCTGGCGGACCTGCTCGGGGCCACTCCCGAGGGGGTCGTCTTCGGCAGGAGCTTCACCCAGCTGACCTTCGACCTGAGCCGCGCGATGGCGAAGTTGTGGGGGCCGGGCGACGAGGTGGTGGTCACCCGGCTCGACCACGACGCGAACGTGCGGCCCTGGGTGCTGGCCGCCGAGGCTGCCGGCGCGACGGTGCGGTGGGTCGACCTCGAGCCCGAGACCGGCGAGCTGTCGATGAGCTCATTGCAGGAGGCGTTGAGCAGCCGGACCAGGCTCACCGCGGTCACCGGCGCCTCCAACCTGATCGGCACCCGGCCCGACCTGGCGGCCGTCGCCGAGCTCGTCCACGCCGCCGGGGGGTGGCTCTACGTCGACGGGGTGCACCTGACCCCACATGCCCGGGTCTCGCTGGCCGAGTCGGGGGTGGACTTCCTCGGCTGCTCGACCTACAAGTTCTTCGGCCCCCACGCCGGCGCGGTGGCAGGCCGCGTCGAGCTGCTCGAGCAGCTGCACCCCGACAAGCTGGCGCCCGCGACGGACGCGGTGCCCGAGCGGTTCGAGCTCGGGACGCTGCCCTACGAGCTGATGGCGGGCGCGGCTGCGGCCGTCGACTTCCTGGCCGATCTCGCCCCCGGGGCCGCGACCGGACGGCGTGCCCGGCTCGAGGCCTCGATGGTCGCTGTCGAGGCGCACGAGGAGCGGCTGCTCGCCCGCGTCGAGGAGGGCCTGCGAGCACTACCCGGCGTCACCCTGCACTCGCTGGCCGCGCGGCGGACGCCGACGGTCCTGGCGACGTTCGCCGGCCACCGCTGCGAAGACGTCTCGCGGCACCTGGCCACCGAGGGCATCAACGCCCCGGCCGGCTGCTTCTACGCCTACGAGCCAGCGAGACGGCTCGGCCTCTGGCCCGACGGCGGCCTCCGGGTGGGGCTGACGCCCTACAACGACGACAGCGACGTCGACCGGCTGCTCGAGGCGCTGACGGCGTACGTCGGCTGAGCCATGGCGCTCCGGGACCACGTCGAGGGCCGCGAGTCGATCGGCGTGGCAGCGCTCTCGGTCGTGATGTGGGTCGGGATGTGCCTGCTGTTCGGGCTGCCTGCGGTGATGATGTGGATCATCGGCGTGCTGCTCTTCCTCGGCGGGGTCTGGAAGTCGGGCAGCAGCACGCCGGACGGCGACGCTCCCGACGACGGCACCCCCACCCAGCGCAGGAAGAGGTCCAGGAAGGGCACCGACGAGTCGATCTACGGTCCGCCCGACTGACACGCCCGAATGACACGATGGTGCGGTGAGCTTCTGGGAACGGATCGCCGACGCTCCGGTCTGGGCGCGAGGCGTCGCCGTCGCGGCCGTCTGGCTCGGGCTGTCCGCGCTCTTCGGCGGCATCACCAGCCTCGACCTGCTCGCCGTGGGGATCATCGTGCTCATCTTCATCCCCGCCAGCACGAAGGACCTCAAGCGCCGCGCCCGCAAGGACGACTCTCTCTACGGTCCGCCCGAGTGAGCCTCAGCCGTTGCAGTCCGCCTCGGCGCGGTTGAGGTCCTCGTTGACGCTGTTGTAGTCCGGGTCGTCCGGGCTCATGCTGTCCAGCCGGTGCTGCAGAGTCCCGACGTCGTCGCAGGTGGGGTCCGAGCCGCAGCCGGTGGCCACGGGCGAGAGCGCCAGCAGCGCCGCGACGACGATGGCGAGCCTCACCCGCCCAGCCTAGGGCGGTTCCTGGCTGCCGAACGACCGACGCGTCACCGCTGTGAGGCGGTGACGCGTCAGCAGATTCCGTGTCGCCACACGGCGGCAGCGCGCAGAGAGTTCCGCTCGCGTCCGTCGCGCTCCCTCCCCAGGGGGCTCCACGTCCTCTGCGGCAAATGTAAGCGTTTGCAGATCGCCACGAAAGGCTTTGGGTCACAACCACCCGGTCGGGCCACGACGGCCCCCCGGATGGGTCCCCCGGGGCGGGACCTTGGGCCCGGGACCGGCGCACTAGGAACCGGTAGGGACCTGGCTCGGTCTGGCAGGGTGGCCGGTATGACCGGTGTGGTGTTCCGACCCCAGTGTCCTCCCGAGCAGCTCCGGGCCGCGGTGGAGCAGGCGGAGGCCGCCGGCATCGAGGAGCTGTGGCTGTGGGAGGACTGCTTCCTCGAGGGCGGGCTCACGTCCGCCGCCGCGGCGCTGGCCTGGTCGACGCGGATCACGGTCGGCATCGGGTTGCTGCCCGTGCCGTTCCGCAACCCGGCGCTCGCCGCGATGGAGCTGGCCACCCTCAGCCGGATGTTCCCCGGGCGGCTCACGGTCGCGCTCGGCCACGGCGTCCAGGACTGGATGCGCCAGGTCGGGGCATCGGTCGACTCCCCCATGACCCTCCTGCGCGAGCACACGAGCGCCGTCCGCTCCCTGCTCGCCGGGGAGACCGTCGACGTCCGAGGGCGCTACGTCTCGCTCGACCAGGTCGCTCTCGACTGGCCGCCGCTGCAGCCGCCGACCCTGCTGATCGGCGCCCGGGGCCCGAAGTCGATCGCCCTGGCCGCCGAGCTCACCGACGGCGTGCTGCTCGACTCGGTGACCGACCCCGACGTCGTACGCCGGGCGCGTGCGCTGGTCGGTGAGGCGAAGATCTACGCCTACACGCCCGTCGACCCGGACCTCACCGCGCCCGCGATCCGCGACCACGTGGCCGCCCTCGAGGCCGCGGGCGCCGACACCGTGATCGTGCAGGCCACCGAGGAGCGCCCCGACGTCGCGCCACTGGTCGCCGCGCTGGCCCGGTAGCGCGACAGCGCCGGGCCGCTACGGCGTCAGGAGATGACGGCGTCGACGGTCTTCTTCAGCGCGCTGGGCTGGGAGGGCCTACGCGGCGCCTTCTTGCGCTTGGCGATCATCTCGGCGCCGATCTCCTGGAGGGTCTTGCGGCCGAGCCCCTCACGCACCTTCGGGAACCACTCCTGCTCCTCTTCCCCCATGTGGTGCCGGACGTTCTCGATGAGCACCGCGGTCTTGGCGTCGAAGCGCTCGTCGCTCGGCTTCATCGTCGAGAGCTCCATGACCAGCACGTCGGCGACGTGGTGCTCCTCGTAGGACTCCAGGACCTCGTCCTCGAGGTCGGGCAGCAGCGCGCGCACCCGGGGGTACATGACCTCGTTCTCGATGTAGGTGTGCACGGTGAGCAGCTCGATGATCTGGTCGACGAGCTTGCCCTTGGTCTTCTCGGCGTCGTCGCCGGCCTTCTCGAACCGGTCGAAGAGGCGGCGGATCTCCTTGTGGTCGTCCTTCAGGTGGACGATCGCGTCGGTGGACGTGCGGCTGACAACCATGACTGGTTCCTCTCGAGCGTGGCTGGGTGAGACGGATGTACCCAGGTGGTGGAGGTACCCAGGTGATGCGCCCTCAGCCACCGCACGCTCTGCGAGGATCGCCCTCATGCGCCTGGTCGACCTCAGCCACCCGATCGCCGACGGTCTGGTGACCTACCCCGGGCTGCCCGCGCCCGTGATCACCGACCACCTGAGCTTCGAGGACTCCCACGAGGTCTATGCCGACGGCACCGAGTTCACGATCGGGCGGATCGACATGGTCGCCAACACCGGGACCTACCTCGACACCCCCGGACACCGCTACCGCGACGGCCACGACCTGAGCGCGCTGCCGCTGGAGCGGTGCGCGCTGCTGCCCGCCGTGGTGGTCGAGGGCGAGGCCACCGGCCCGACGGGGCTCGCGGCGTTCGAGGGGCTCGAGGTCGCCGGGCACGCCGTCCTGGTGCGCACCGGGTGGGACCTGCACTTCGGCACCGATGCCTACGGCGCGCCCGAGCATCCCTACCTCGCCACCGAGGCAGCGATGTGGCTGGCCGACGAGGGCGCCGTGCTGGTCGGCATCGACTCGGTCAACATCGACGCCACCCCACCGCGCGGTCCCCGGCCGGTGCACACGCTGCTGCTCGCGCGCGGCATCCCGGTCGTGGAGCACCTCACCGGGCTCTCCGCCCTGCCACCCTCGGGCGCCACCTTCACCGCCGTGCCGCCCAGGGTCGCCGGGCTGTGCACCTTCCCGGTGCGCGCCTTCGCCTCGCTGCCCCTGTAGCCGCTAGCGCGACCGCAGCCGGCTGTTCTCCGCGCGCAGCCGGGCGACCGTGTGCTCGAGCTCGAGCACCCGGGCGATCCCGGCGAGGTTGAGCCCGTCGGCCAGCAGCTCGCGGATCCGGTGGAGCCGCTCCACGTCGGCCTCGCTGTAGAGGCGCGTGCCGCCCTCGGTCCGGTCGGGCTCGAGCAGGCCGCGGCGCTCGTAGACCCGCAGGTTCTGGATCGCCATGGATGCCATCCGGGCGGCCACGGAGATCGCGAAGACTCCCTGCTCGCGAGCTGCCATCCGGACTCCTTGGTCGTTGGTCGTCGGGTTGAAAGTATCTGCCGCATGCGCTACAACAAACCTATATCCAACGATACAGATCGTGGCGCCGACCCGGCGCCCCTCACAACGAACTGCTGACAGAACCAGGAGGACACCATGTTGCTGCGCACCACCGACCCGTTCCGTGACTTCGACCGGCTCACCCAGCAGCTGCTCGGCACGACGAGCCGTCCCGCGGTGATGCCGATGGACGCTTGGCGCGAGGGCGACCAGTTCGTGATCGAGTTCGACCTGCCGGGCGTGGGGAAGGAGACCATCGACCTCGACGTCGAGCGCAACGTGCTGACCGTCCGTGCCGAGCGGGTCCCCCGCAACGGTGACTGGGAGATGCTCGCCAGCGAGCGGCCGCGCGGCGCCTTCAGCCGCCAGCTGGTGCTGGGCGACAACCTCGACCTCGACCGCGTGCAGGCGTCCTACGACGCCGGCGTGCTGCGGCTGGTCGTGCCGGTAGCCGAGAAGGCCAAGCCGCGGAAGATCTCGATCTCCGACGACGCCGGCCACGACACGATCCAGGGCAGCACCCAGCCGGAGGCCATCCAGGCCTGAGCCGCACGGAGCCGGCGCCGGTCACGCACTCGGCGCCGGCTCCTCCTGGCTGCGGCGCCTCGAGTGGCTCTTCGCTTGCCTTAGCCACCCGCTTGCCGGGCGGCCGCGCGCGTATCAGACCGCCTCGTTGTCGCATCGGTCACGAGGGACACATCGCTACCACTGCTGTAGCGACGGGGCCTGCGCCCTGCTGGTGTGGGTGCCCGGCCCAGGCGGCCCCCGTCAACGTCAGAGGAGCCCCTTCAGTCGGCCTTCTGGCCAGCGAGCCGCAGCCAGGTGTCGACGACGGTGTCCGGGTTGAGCGACATCGACTCGATGCCCTGGTCGAGCAGCCACTGGGCAAGGTCTGGGTGGTCGGAGGGGCCCTGGCCGCAGATGCCGACGTACTTGCCGGCCTTCTTGCACGCCTTGATCGCCAGCTCGAGCATATACAGCACCGCCGGGTCGCGCTCGTCGAAGCCGCCGGCGACGAGGGCCGAGTCGCGGTCGAGCCCCAGCGTGAGCTGGGTCATGTCGTTGGAGCCGATCGAGAAGCCGTCGAAGTACTCCAGGAACCGGTCGGCGATCACGGCGTTGGACGGGATCTCGCACATCATCACGACCTTGAGGTCGTTGGTCCCGCGCTCCAGCCCGTGCTCCGCGAGCAGCTTGGTCACGCCGCGGGCCTCCTCGAGGGTGCGGACGAACGGGATCATCACCCACACGTTGGTCAGCCCCATGTCGTCGCGGACATATCTCAGCGCCTCGCACTCCATCGCGAAGCAGTCCACGAACTCCTCCGACAGATACCGCGACGCCCCGCGGTAGCCGATCATCGGGTTCTCCTCGTCGGGCTCGTAGCGGGGTCCGGCGAGCAGGTTGGCGTACTCGTTGGACTTGAAGTCCGACATCCGCACGATCACCGGGTACGGCGCGAACGCGGCGGCCAGCATGGAGACCCCCTCGGCCACCCGCTGGACGAAGAACTCCCGCGGGCCCGGGTAGGCGGCGATCTGCTCCTGGATCTCCCGGCGCAGCCCGTCGTCCAGGGCGCCGGGGTCGCTCTCCAGCTCGAGCAGCGCCTTCGGATGGATGCCGATCTGGCGGTTGATGATGAACTCGAGCCGGGCCAGCCCGATGCCGCGGTGCGGCAGCTGGGCGAACGCGAAGGCCTGGTCGGGCGTGCCGACGTTCATCATGATCTTGACCGGGAGGTCCGGCATCTCGGAGAGCTCGGTGCGCTCGACGGTGAAGTCGAGCAGGCCGTCGTAGACCAGCCCGGTGTCGCCCTCGGCGCACGAGACCGTCACCTCGCGACCGTCGGCCAGCTCGGTGGTGGCCGAGCCCGAGCCCACGACGGCGGGGATGCCGAGCTCGCGCGCGATGATCGCGGCGTGGCAGGTGCGCCCGCCGCGGTTGGTGACGATCGCGGACGCCCGCTTCATGATCGGCTCCCAGTCGGGGTCGGTCATGTCGGCGACCAGCACCTCGCCCTCGATGAACTCGTGCATCTGGTCGACCGAGGTCAGCACCCGAGCTGCCCCGGCGCCGATCTTCTGGCCGATCGCCCGGCCCTCGACGAGCACCTCGGCGCCGGTCTTGGCGTCCTTGGGCATGCTGAACCGCTCCAGCGCGCCCGTCGCCCGCGACTGCACGGTCTCCGGGCGCGCCTGCAGGACGTAGAGCTGGCCGTCGACCCCGTCCTTGCCCCACTCGATGTCCATGGGCCGGCCGTAGTGCTCCTCGATGACCAGCGCGTGCCGCGCCAGCTCCTCGACCTCGTCGTCGGTCAGGCTGAGCCGGCGCCGCTGCGCCGGGTCGGTGTCGACGAACTCGGTCGTTCGGCCGACGGTCGCATCGTCGGTGTAGACCATCTTGGTGGCCTTGTCGCCCACCCCGCGCTTGAGCACCGCGGGCCGGCCGTCGCGCAGGGCCGGCTTGTAGACGTAGAACTCGTCGGGGTTGACCGCACCCTGCACGACCCCCTCCCCCAGGCCGTAGGCGGAGGTGATGAAGACCGCGTCGCGGAACCCGGACTCGGTGTCCATCGTGAACATCACGCCCGAGGCGCCGACGTCGGAGCGGACCATTCGCTGCACGCCCGCGGAGAGCCCGACCTCGTCGTGGGCGAAGCCGTGGTGGACGCGGTAGGCGATCGCGCGGTCGTTGTAGAGAGAGGCGTAGACCTCCCGGATCGCGTGCAGGATCGCGTCGATGCCGCGGACGTTGAGGAAGGTCTCCTGCTGGCCGGCGAACGAGGCGTCCGGGAGGTCCTCGGCGGTGGCGCTGGAGCGGACGGCGAACGACGGTTCCTGGCCCCCCTTCTCAACACCAGAGCCCTCGACCAGCCGGTCGTAGGCCTCCCGGATGTCGGCCTCGAGGTCGTCGGGGAACGGCTGCTCCACGACCGCGGCGCGGATCTCCTTGCCGACCTCGGCGAGCCGGCGCACGTCGTCGGTGTCGAGCCCGTCGAGGAGGCCGCTGATCCGCTCCGCCAGCCCGGTGTCACCGATGAAGCGGTGGTAGGCCTCGGCTGTCGTCGCGAAGCCGTCGGGCACTCGGACCCCGAGGTCGGCGAGGTTGGAGACCATCTCGCCGAGAGAGGCGTTCTTGCCACCCACCTGCTCGAGGTCGGCCATGCCGAGCTCGGAGAACCACCGCACGTTGGTCATGTCCGCTCCTTCTTGCGCCTGGTCCCGGTCATGCTCTGCAGGATCAGAGTGGCCATCTCCTCGACCGACCGGGAGGAGGAGTCGATGACCGGGATCCGGTGGGCGTCGTAGATGGCGCTCGCCCGGCGCAGCTCCCACCGGCACTGGTCGGCGCTGGCGTAGCGGGACCCGGGCCGCCTCTCGTTGCGCACCCGGCTGAGCCGCTCGACCGTCGTGGTCAGGCCCACGCAGTGGTCGGCGTACTCGCGCAGCCGCTGCGGCAGCTCGGAGTGCTCGAGGTCCTCGTCGACCAGCGGGTAGTTGGCGACGAAGAGGCCGTGCTGGAGCGCGAGGTACATGCTCGTGGGCGTCTTGCCGCACCGCGACGGCGCGATCAGGATCACGTCGGCCTTCTCGAGGGCCCGGACGCTCTGCCCGTCGTCGTGCTCGATGGTGAACTCGACCGCCGCCATCCGGGTGTTGTAGCTGCGGATGTCGCCGACACCGTGCAGTCGGGCGGCCTCGTGCAGGCCGCGGACGCCGAGGATCGCCTCGACCCGGCTCATGTGCATGTGGAAGAAGTCGAGCACCGGGGCCCGGGTCTTCGCGAGCTCGGCGCGCACCGTGTCGTCGGCCGCGGTGGTGAAGACCAGGGGTGTCACCGGACCGTCCATCGCCTCGTCGAGGATCGCCACGACGCGCTGGGCCTCCTCGACGGTGGTGATGAAGGGAAAGAGGGTGCGCTCGAAGAGAGTGTCGGGGAACTGGATGAGCAGGGCGTTGCCCATCGTCTCGGCGCTGATGCCGGTGCTGTCGGACAGGAAGAAGACGGGTACGACGCGTGCCTCGTCCTGCTCGGTCACCGCCGGCTCCGCCATCCGCACCTCCTCCCGGCCGACCCTAGCGGCCCCCCGCCCAGCCAGTCCGGTCAGTCCAGCCAGTCCGGTCAGTCCGGTACCCCGACGCCGGCCAGCTCGGCGTACCACCCGGCGACCGTCGCCGGGTCCTTGTCGAGGGCCGCGCCGTTGATCGTCACCTCGGTCATCGCCACCCCCGGCGCTCGGGCCGGCCACCAGCCGCCGCAGGGCACGACGCCCTCCTTCTCCATGAACCCGACGACCCGCTCGGTGATCGCGTCGGCATCGTCGTCGGCGAAGAGGAAGAAGGTGTTGGTGTGCGGCGGGTCGGGCTGGACCCGGAGCCCGCGCTCGACCAGCTGGGCGGCCAGCGCCCGCGCCCAGGCGACCCAGTCGCCGACCGCGGGCAGCTCGTCCCGGAGGCCGACCAGCGCTCCCAGGGCGTATGGCGTCATCCCGAACAGCGTCCCGCCCATCCGCTGCCGCCAGACCCGCAGCTCGGCCGCCACGTCGGGCTCGCACGCGACGGCCGCGCCCGCCATGGTGCGCAGCCCCTTGTAGAAGGAGACGTAGACGCTGTCGAAGAGCGCGGTGATCTCGGGGAAGGGGTGGTCGAGGAACGGCTGCGACTCCCACACGCGGGCGCCGTCGACGTGCAGCGGTACGCCGAGCTCGCGGGCCGCCTCGGACAGCTCTGTGAGCTCCGCCCAGGCCGGCAGCAGGCAGCCGGCGTCGCGCAGCGGGAGCTCGAGCTGCACCGCGCCGAGCCGCTCGGCTCCCGGGATCGCGCGCAGGTCGTCGGCGCTCGCCGCCTGCCAGCCCTGGGTGAGGTGCTCGAACCGGAACCCCTGCAGCAGCCTGGGCCCGTCGGTCTCGTGGCGCAGCTGGTGGGCCAGGTCGGGCAGCGCCACGCGCTGGGAGCCCCGGCGTTCGCACCAGACCCGGAGCGTCGCCTGCTGGGCCGTCGTGCCGCTGACGAAGAAGACCGCCGCCGGCTTCCCGAGCAGCTCGGCGACCTCCGCCTCGAGCCTGCCGACGGCACCCCGCTCGCCGTAGCGGTCCCACTCGTCGATCCCGAGCTCGGTGGCGGCCTCGGCCAGCAGGGTCATCGTCTGCGCCGGGCTGCGCCGCGCGTGCCCCACGACCGTGTCGTCACACGCCAGCGCGGCGGCCCGGAACCGCTCCTCGAGGTCGCTCACCGCACGCACGCTACGCGTTGCAGCGCACTGCAAGCCGGTTGCAAGCCCGCTCCACGAGTCTCGGACCCACGGCGCACCGAAGCCGCCGTGACCACGAGACAACAGGAGCAGAGATGACCACCACCGCCGCGAAGACCGAGACCAAGACCTTCGCCAGTCCCGACGAGACCCGCACCTTCGAGCGCGGCCAGGTCGACCTCGTCGACATCGCCGGCACCCAGATCGGCCGGCTCACCCTCCAGCCCGGCTGGCGCTGGTCGGAGCACGTCAAGCCGATCGCCGGCACCGAGCTGTGCGAGGCGCCGCACTTCCAGTACCACGTGCAGGGCACGCTGCGGATCAAGATGGCGGACGGCACCGAGTTCGACACCCACGCCGGGGATGTCACCGCCGTGCCGCACGGACACGACGCGTGGGTCATCGGCGACGAGCCGGTCGTGCTCGTCGACTGGTGGGGCGCGTCCGACTACGCCAAGGGCTGACGTCGCGTGCGCGCCGCGCGGGCCACGTCCCATGACGCGCGGCGCGCTCGCCGCCACAATGGCCGGATGGCCGATCGCCTGGGTGTGCGGCTCCTCGGCGAGTTCCGCCTCGACGGCGTCGAGCTCGAGACGCTGCGCAGCCGGCAGGCCCGGACCCTGCTCAAGCGGCTGGCCCTCGGCCGGGGCGACGCGGTCGCGGCCGACAGCCTGGTCGAGGCGGTCTGGCCCTCGACCCGGCCGGCCCAGCCCGACCGCGACCTCCACGTCCTGGTCAGCCGGGCGCGCTCGGTCGTGGGCCAGGACCGGGTGGTCCGTCGCGACGGCGGCTACGCCCTCGTCGCCGACTGGTGGGACGTCACCGAGCTGGCCACCCTGGCTCGCGAGGCCGCGCGGCGCGCGGAGGCGCAGGACCTCGGCGGCGCCCGCACCGCGGCCGCCGGCGCGCTGGCCCTGGTGCGCGGACCGCTGCTGGCCGACGAGCCGGATGCGGAGTGGGCGGCGGACGCCCGGTCCGAGGCCGACGCGTCGGTCGCCGAGGTACGCCGGGTGGCGGCCGCCGCGGCCCTGGCCACCGGTCAGATCGGCGACGCCGCGGCGTACGCCACCGAAGCGCTGCGCGGGAACCCCTACGACGAGGCCGCACTGCGCACCCTGATGCGGGCGCACGTCGCGGCCGGTCGCCCAGCCTCGGCCCTGGCCGAGTTCGCGCGGGTGCGCGAGCTGCTGGCCGAGGAGCTCGGCGTCGATCCCGCACCAGAGACCCGCGCGCTGCACGAGCAGCTGCTGCGCGAGGAGCCGGCCGCGGTGGCCGGTCCCCCACGACCGACCGGTCTGGTGGGCCGGGCCGCGGAGCTGAGCGCCCTGCACACGGCGTTGGCGCAGGCCGCGGGCGGCGCGCGCGTCGTGGTGGTCAGCGGCGAGCCCGGCGTCGGGAAGTCCGCCCTCCTCGACCACTGGGCAGCGGCTGCGGCCACGCGCGGCACCGTCGTGCTGCGCGGCCGCGCCGAGGAGGGCGAGCTCGCGCTGCAGCCGGTCCTGGACGCCCTGGCGGGGCGGCTGGCCCACGTGGTCCCGGCCGAGTGGGCCGTCGCGGGCGGCCTGCCCGGCCCCGGAGCGACCGCCGCCGCGCTGAGCCTCCGGGTCTTCACCCACCTCGACGACGCGGTCCGGTCGCTGCCCGCCGGCACCGGCACGGCCCTGCTGCTCGACGACGCCGACGGCGCGGATCCGGTGACCTGGGCGTGGCTGGCGCACCTGCGTCGGCGGCGCGATCCCGCGCTGCTCGTCGTCGTGGCCCTCCGCGACCCGGCCGCCGCGGGCGTCGAGCCCGACGCCTCGATCGCGCTCGGACCCCTCGACGCCGCCGAGGTGGAGCTGCTCGTCGGGCCCGACCGCGCGACGGAGCTGCTCGACCGCAGCGGCGGCAACCCGCTGCTGCTCACCGAGCTGGCCAGGGCAGACAGCCCCGATCCGGACGCCGTCCCCGGGTCACTGCGGGAGGCGGTGGCCGCCCGGCTGCGGCGCACCGGGGCTGCCGAGCCGACGCTGCAGGCCGCGGCCGTGCTCGGCGCGAGCATCGACCTCGACCTGCTCGCCGCCGTGCTCGAGGTGCCGCCACTCGTGGTGCTCGAGCACCTCGACGTAGGCACCCGGCAGGCCTTCCTCGCCGAGCGCGACGGGTCGCTGGCCTTCCGGCACGAGCTGGTGCGGCTGGCCGTCGCCGCCGGCGCCACCGCGGCGCGTCGTGCCTGGTTGCACCGGCGCGCGGCCGAGGTGCTGCGCTCCCGGCCCGAGGCCCATCCGCTCGAGCTGGCCCGGCACGCCCGCGAGGGCGGCGACCGGGCGCTCGCGGCCGAGGGGCTGACCCACGCCGCGGAGGTGGCGCTCAGCCGGCTCGACCTGCCCGGCGCCGAACGGCTGCTCGACGAGGCGATCGCGCTCCACGACACCGGGTCGCTGCGGTTGCGGCGCAGCCGGGTGCGGATGTCGCGCGGCGACCTGGACGGCGCCGATGCCGACGCCCTGGCCGCGATGGCCGCCGACGCGACCGGCGAGGCCCTCGAGCTGCGCGCGTGGGCCGCCCGCAACCGGCACGACCTCGACGGCGCGATCCGCCTGGGTCGGGCGGCGGCGGCCGCCACGACCGACCCGACGATCCGTGCCAGCAGCCTGATCGCGGTCGCGTTCGGCCACCGCGGAATGGGCGACCTGCGGCAGGCCGATGCCGTGCTCGCGGAGGCGGAGGGCGCTCCCGCCGAGCTCGGGCTGCCCGCATGGACCGGCGTGCTGCGCGTCCACCAGGGCCGCCCCGCCGACGGACTGACCACCCTCGAGCCCATCCTCGGCGCCGAGGCACGCCGTGGGGCACAGGGCTACTGGGTCGAGCACACCCTGCAGATGACCGCCCACGCCTACGGCCTGCTCGGGCGAAGCGCGGACGCCCTGCGGGTGCTGCTGCGCCTGGAGCAGGAGATCGACCGGCGGGGCACCGCGGTCCGCTACGCCGGCGTGCAGCACACCTACCGCAGCTGGATCCTGCGCAACCTCGGCGACCCCGACCTCGGCGAGAGCAGCGCCGAGGAGCTCGCGCTGGCGGGCCTGGCCGTCGCGGGCTCGCAGGAGATCCGTGCCCAGTGCCACCTCGACGTCGCGGACTGCCTCCTGCGCGCCGGCGACCTCGGAGGCGCCGCCGACCGCCTGGCGGTCGCCGAGACCGAGTCGGGCGCCCGCTGGTTCCACAACAAGTGGCGCTTCGACCAGCGGCGGCTGCTGCTGCTGGCCCGCCTCGCTCTCGCCGAGCACGACGCCTCGGCCGCGCTGACCGCGGCCGAGGCGGTGGTGGTCGCGGCCGAGGAGCGCGGCGACGCCCGCTACGTCGTCCTGGGCCGGCTCGTCCGGGCGACCGCCCGCGCCCGGCTCGGCGCCTCGGTCGACCAGGACACGCTGGCCGCCGACCTCGACGCGCTCGCCGGCGTGGCCGCGCTCGAGGGCTGGTGGCTGGCGGCCGACGTGGCCGACGCGACCGGGTCCGGTCAGGCCCGCACGGCGGCCAACCGGCTCGCGGAGCACGTGGCGGTCGAGGCGGCCGAGCGGGGCGACGCGTTCCGGCGGGTGGCCGCGAAGCGGCTGTCGTGAGCGCTCAGGGCTCCGCCACGGCCTCGATGACGACGGGGGCGAACCGCTCGCCGGTCCGTCGTACGGCGGCGGTCGCCTCGGCGACCAGCGCCGCCCGGTCGACAGCTGCCAGGGTCGCCGCGAACCGGTGCAGGTGTGGCATCGACAGCCGGTAGCGGACCACGTCACCGGGCTCCAGGGGACCCACGTCGACCGGCTCCTCGGTCACCGTCGAACGGGCGAAGCCCGCCGCCCGGAGCGCCGCGCCGACCGCGCCGGCGTCGCCGATCGCCCGGGCGTGGGTCTGGAGGTCGACGTACCAGTCCGGCGCGACGAACCCGTAGGCCTGCACGACCGAGTCCACCGCACCCTTGGCCGCCGCCCGGTCGGCCGAGAACGTCGAGGCGAGGACGGCTCCTCCCCGCCGGGTGACGCGCCGGAGCTCGGAGAGGCCGGCGACGGGGTCAGGGAGGTGGTTGACGACGAACGCCGCGACGGCCACGTCGAAGACCTGGTCGCGGAAGGGCAGGGCGGTCACGTCCGCGGTCACCGCCGGCCGATCGGCGTAGGCGGCCATGTCGAACTCGCGGTCGGCCGCGACGGCGCGGGCGCCGCGCGCCCGCAGCGCGTCGCCGGCCACGCCAGAACCTGCGCCGGCGTCGAGCGCCAGGGTGCCGGCCAACGGGAACGGCGCCTTGTCGACCAGGTGCCGGGCCAGCGGACCGTAGGCGAGCGTGGCGCCGCCCGCCCAGGTGGCCGCCATGCCGGCGTAGGGGCGGCTCAGAGCCACCTCGCGCCGTCCAGCGCCGCCCGCTCCCACCAGTCGAGCTCGGCCTGGTCGCCGACCGCCTTCTCCCACGCGAAGAGCGACGCCATCCCGACCAGGCTCAGCCCGAGCTGGCGGTCCCACCAGTCGGTGGTGTCGACCCCGTGGGCCTCGAGCCGGGCGCGGTAGCGGTCGATGGTGGCCTCCTTGCTCTCGGGCAGCCGGGCACGGTTGAGCGCGAGGTACCAGGTCAGGTCCCAGCACGGCGGCGCCTCGCCGGGGTAGGCCCAGTCGAGGAGGATCGTGCGTCCGTCGGGGCGGTGCCCGACGTTGCCGAGCTTCCAGTCCCCGGCCACGAAGGTGAGCGGCGTCGTCCGGAGCGCCGCGCTCAACGGCTCGGGGTCGGCCTGGATCTGCCGGACCAGGTCGGCCAGGCGCGGCGCCCGCTCCGGGAGCAGCGCCCAGCCTTGATGGGCGACCGCGATCGGGCCGGGCACGTCGGCGACCTCCAGCTCCGGCGCGATCGTGGCGGGCGCGAAGAACAGCCACCGCCGCGAGAGGTCCTGCAGCCCGAGCTCGTCGCGCCAGCCCAGGAAGTGCGCGTGCATCGTCGCCATCGCGTCGATGAAGTCGGCGTGCTGGGCGGCCGGGAGCGGGTCGTCCCCGGGAGGGACCAGGTCGTCGGCGCAGTCGGTCATCAACATGGCCAGCCGGTCGCCCTCCAGCGCCATGCCGAGCATGGTGTGGTCGATGACCGAGGGGGTCTGCGCATAGATCCCGGCGCGCCAGACCTTGAACTCCCAGTTGGAGGTGTTCCCGGTGACGCGCATGATCCAGTCGTCCTCGGCGGAGAGCACCTTGAGGAAGCAAGGCCGGCCGTCGATGACCAGCCGCTCGAACCGCGCGCCCGACTTGGCGTCGCTGGTCCGGACCTCGACCCGGTCGGTCGCGCCGGCGATCAGCTCGTCGAGGCTCCCTGCGATCCAGGGTGCTGTCGTCACGTCCACGCCCTCAACGGCCACGAGCAGCCTCCATCTCGGCCAGCAGCTCGGCGGGCCAGCGACCGCCGCAGAACACAGTGTCGCGGCTGATCCGGTCGCCGTCCACGGTGACCAGGTGCAGCTGGTGGGCGGCGTGCGGCACGCCGTCCTGCATCCAGCTGAGGTCGAGCTCGACGGCCTCCCCGCCCGGGATCGGGCGCCGGACCGCGGACTCGATGGTGGTGGGCGCGTCGTACCAGCGGGACAGCTCGGCGGCGACCGCCTCGGCGCCGTCGCACTCGAACCGCCAGTGCGGCACGGTGGCGTCGAGCCGGGCGTCGACGGCCCAGGCCCGGGTGGTGATGCCGAGCCCGGCTTCGAGCTCGGCGAGGAACGTGTCGACGGCCTTGTGGCCGCCGGTCATCTGTGTGGTCATGCGAGGAGCGTCGTAGGCCGCCCTTGCAGTGGTCTTGCAACGGCTCAGGCGACCGGTGCCTGTGCCGGTGCCGGTGCGAGTAGGCGCAGCGCCCGGAGCTCGGCGTCGAACGCCGAGACCAGCGCCTCGGGGTCGCGGATCGTGGCGGTGTCGACCTTGAAGCCGACGTGCAGCCGGCCGTCGTAGCTGAAGATGCAGGTCCCGAGCGTCTGGCGACCCGACTCGGGTGCCCAGCCGAGCATCGCCACCACCCGCTGCCCGGCCAGATAGCAGGGTGAGGACGGACCCGGGACGTTCGTGGTCACGCCGGTGGCCTTGTTGGCGAAGAAGTCCACGAGGCGCCGCTCCACCACCGGGCCGGCGCGCCCGATCCCCCGGATCATCCCGAAGGTCAGCAGCGCCTCCGGAGACCGCTTGATCGCGCTCATCCGCCGGCTCGTCTCGGCCAGCCGCTCGAACGGGGTCCCGAGGCCCGAGGGCAGGGACAGCAGCACCAGCGCGAACCGGTTGCCCAGCTCGGCCGGGAGCGGCTCGTCGTCGGGCCGGAGGTTGACCGGCACCATGGTCGGGACGTCGAGTGCTCGCCCGCCGTGCTCGGCCTGGTAGGTCGCCAGCGCTCCGGCGAGCGCCGCGACCAGGACGTCGTTGACGGTCGTCCCGGTGGCATGAGCGACGGCCTTGATGTGGGCGAGCGGCGTCGGCTCCCCCCAGACCGCGCGCTTGTCAGGGGCGGGCACCCCGGAGATCGGCGACCCCGGGTTGGTCGAGAACAGCAGCTTGGCAGCCACCCCCGAGGTGCCCCGGGTCAGCCCGACGGTCTGCCGGGCGGTGGCGAGCAGCCGGCGCGGGGTGGCGACCCGGCCCACCAGAGCACCACCCAGCTCGAGCCACCCGTGGTGATGGGGCAGGTGGGCGTCGTCCACCACCAGCGTCCCCTCCGGGCTCGCGTCGGTCAGCGAGAGCAGCACCTTCGTCAGGGCGATGCCGTCCGCGAGCGAGTGGTGCAGCCGCGAGTAGACCGCCGATCCCTCTCCATATCCACCGAGCAGGTGGACCTCCCACAGCGGGCGATCGCGTCTCAGGGGTCGCGCGAGGTGGCCGGCGATGTAGTCCTGGAGAGCCCGGTCGTCACCGGGGGCCGGCAGCTCGGCGACCGTCAGGTGCCGGCCCAGGTCGAAGTCGGGATCGTCCTGCCACCTCGGCAGCTGCCAGGGCAGCGCGGCCCCGACGGGACGCTGCCGGAAGACGGGGTAGCGCGACAGCACCCGCTCCTCCAGCGCCGCTGCCAGGCGGTCGCGGTCGAGCGGGCCCTCGGTCATCATCACGCTCTCGATGACCATCAGGTTGTCGCCCCGGTCCATGTTCAGCCAGATGGTGTCGACGGGGTCGATCGTGCGCTGCGCCACACGACCAACCTCTCCCCGCCGGACACCGCCGGACAGGGTCCAAGGACCTCCGCGGGGAGGACCGCGGTCGCGGCCGTCCGGCGCGTCAGTTCAGGATGCGCAGGTTGGGCGGCGTACCGCCCCCGCGGTGCACCTCCTCGGCGAGCTCCTGGAGCGCGGTGAGGGCGACGTTCTGCGGCAGCGGGCCGTACGACGTCCGGGCCACGCCGTGCTCCTGCTGCCAGTCCCGAGACGGGCTGCCGGGGATGCCGATCGTGGAGAGCCGCTGCGGGCCGAAGGCCTCCACCAGCGCCAGGATCTGCTGCTCGTCGAGCAGGGCCGGCACGAAGACGACCGGGGCGCCCGCGTCGAGGTAGGCCTTGCCGCGCTCGATCGCGTTGGCGAGGTTGGCGGCCGGGTCCCCGCCGCGGTTGAGGGCGAAGGTGTCGGTGCGTGCGTTGAGGACGAAGTCGACACCCTCCTGCTCGGCCACCTTCATGATGTCCTCGACCTGCCGGGCGGCCTCGGCGAGCGGCTTCAACTGGTCCTCGATGTTGGCGCCGACGACGCCGACGCCGATGGCGCGCCGGATCGTCTCCGGTGCGTCGCCGTAGCCGCCCTCGAGGTCGGCGGTGACCGGCAGCTCGGTGGCGTCGACGACCCGCTTGACCTGTTCGAGCATCAGGTCGAGCGGGATGTTCTCGCCGTCCGGGTAGCCGAATGAGGCAGCGATCGCGTGGCTGGCGGTGGCCAGCGCCCTGGTCCCCTCCGTCTTGGCGACGACCTTGGCGCTGATCACGTCCCAGACGTTGACCAGGCTCAGCAGCTCGGGGTCACGGTGCAGGCGGAGCAGCTCGGCTCCCTTGGACTTGGTGGCGTCATCGGCGGGCATGGAGCCATCCTGCCGGGCCCCGCTTCCGGGTCCGCAACGTGGTTCGCTGTCGAACGTCCCGGCCGGTTTCTGTCCTTCTCCTCTGTGGCCGAGCGCCGGGCCCGGCGAGCATGAAGGTGACTCTCTGCGAAAGGGCGCGTCGCCATGTTCGACCTCATCAACGGCATACCCGTCCACCCGCTCGTGGTCCACGCGGTGGTGGTGCTGCTGCCCTTGGCGGTGGTGGGCACCCTCGCCATCGTGGCGGTGCCGCGCTGGCGGGTGACGTACGGACGACTGGTCGTCGGCGCGGCGCTGTTGTCGACCATCCTGATCCCGGTCGCGACCTCCAGCGGCGAGGAGCTCCAGAAGCGCGTGGGCGAGGTGGACGAGCACGCCGAGATGGGCGACCTGCTGATCTGGTTCGCCGTACCGCTTCTGGTCATCGTCACGGCGCTGTGGTGGCTGGCGCGCCGGCAGGCCCAGGCCGAGGACGCGCCGCGGGGCACGTCGGCTCCGTCCAAGCGGCTGGTCTCGCTGGTCGCCGCGCTCGCCGCCGTCGCGGCTCTCGCCAACGCCGTCCAGGTCTACCGGGTCGGCGACTCGGGGGCCAAGGCCGTGTGGCAAGACTCGTCGAGCGCCACCTCGGGCGGCTGAGCGGCGTTCAGCTCCCCCACTGCCGGCGCATCACCGTGCTCGCCGCGAACGGGTCGGTGCCCTGCTGGGCGGCCAGGATGCCCTGCCCCTCGGGTGACCCGGTGTAGACGGGCTCGCCACCGCCCACCCAGTGGTCCCACGCCTTCGCGTAGGCCTCGGCGCGCTCGGCGTTGAGGCCGAGCACGGTCGGGACGGCGTGCCAGATCACGCCGTCGGGCTTGACCCGGCCGAAGCCGGCCCACATGGCCCGCCACCAGGTGATGTCGCGCTTGGTGCGCACCCACCGCGGCAGCAGGTAGCGGGGCAGCCCGATCGGGGAGACCGCGTCGTCGAGGGCGTCCGCGAAGGTCTGGGCCTCCACCTCGTCGACGCCGTGCAGGACGCAGCGGTACTCGCCGTCCTGGTCGAGGGCGACCTCGACAGCGTCGGATCCGCGCCGGACCAGCCCCGCGGCGTAGAGCCCGTCGGCGACGGCCGAGGCGATCCGGATCACCGAGGGCGCCTCCTCGGCGGAGTGCAGCAGGTCCTCGCCGTGGTGGAGATGGCTGCGGGTCCGCGCGTACGCCGCCGCGAGCCCGACCAGGACCCCGCCGGCCAGCACGACCGGCGCGCCGGCCACGCCGGCGACCAGGGCGGCCAGCACCCCCGCGCCCGCGAGGAGCGATGTCGCGCGGTCGCGGGCCTGGTGCTTGCGGATGCCGCGCAGCTCGGCAGCGTCGGGGCGCAGGACGACGTCGGCGGGCCCGGTGCCGTCGCCGAATCCGAGCCCGAACCCACCGGCGCCCGGGGCGCCACGCGCCTTGATCCGGATGCCGTAGACGGCCCCGTCGACGTAGGGCTGGCCCACCTGCCACTGGTCCCGGATGGTCGGGCGGTTCTCGCTGCGGACCGAGGCACGGGCGTTGGTGGCGTCGAACTCCGAGACCGGTGGCGGCACGAACGGCGAGAACAGCGGGTCGAGGTGCGCGACGCCGTCGACGATCTGACCGTCGGGGTCGATGCCGAAGTAGCCGCTGTGCTTGCGCACCAGCCGGTCCCAGTCGTTGCCGCCCTTGGGGTGCTTGTCGGAGACGCAGACGAGCGACCAGTTGACGGCGACCTTCTCGGGCCAGAGCGGGTCGGTGCGCAGCGCGCGGCCGCGGGTCTGCACCACCGAGGTGATCGTGGTGACCGCGGTGACGTCGGCCAGCCCGGTGATCCGCTTGGCGTCCCAGCCCTCGCCGAGCAGCCCCCGGGTGCCGACCAGGATCTGGCAGTGCCCGTCCTGGAAGTACGACGTCACGATGGCCACCCACTGCCGGGCCTCCCAGGGGCCGGTGAGCTGCTGCAGCGTGCTGTCCGCGCCGAGCGGCACGACCTGCAGCTTGGCGGCCAGGTCGCGGTCGGGCAGCCAGGCCAGGAACGCCTGCATGGTGGCCGCCGCGCCGGCGACGGTCTTCCCGGTGACCAGCATGGGGTTCAGGCCGCTGGTGTCGGGGGCCGCGACCAGGGCCTCGAGCATCGCGTGCGCCGAGCCGGCCTGCTGGTCGATGACGCCGTTGAGGTCGGCGGGCAGCGTGGCGCCGGCCCGCTCGTGGTCGCAGAGCACGAGCATCCGCATCCGGTCGGCCAGGTTGAGGTGCTCGCGTGCGCAGATCTCGACGACGGCGGTCGTCTTCGACTCCGAGCGGGCCAGCACCCGGTCGACCGGGCTGCGGCCGCGGCGGATGCCGCGCTTGGTCCACTGGTAGCCGACCGACGGCAGCGCGCGGCGTACGGCCTCGATGACCTTCTCGTCCTCGGGCAGGCCGGTCTTGCTGAGCCGGCCCGTGAGCCAGTCGTCGACCAGGAGCACCCAGTCGTCGGCGGTGGGCGCCGAGCGGTGCTCCTCCTGCATGCGGGCGCCGCTGGGCAGCCCGATCATGCCGACGTGGTGCAGTCGGAGCACCGCGCGGCACAGGTCCGGCTGTTCCTTCACCAGGGTCAGCCAGGGCGATCGGCTGGCTACGAACCGCGCGTCCAGCCACTGCAGGAACGGCATCGAGCCGAACGTCGGGTCGGTCAGCTGGGTCACCAGCTCGCGGAACCGCTCGGCCTCCTCGGCCAGCCATTGGTCCTCGCTCGGGGTCGGCGAGGTGAGCCAGGCGAGCTCGACGAACGGCGCCAGGTCGCCGACCTTGACCACGGCCGGGATCGAGACCCGGTAGAGCGGCCGCCCGAACAGCTCGTCGACCAGGGCCGCCTGGTCCGCCGTCAGCGCCTCCGGCGGGGTAGCGGTGAGACCGAGCACCTGCGCGTTGGGCAGCTGGTCGAGCACCTCGCCGATCAGCCGGCCCCACACCTCGAGCAGGTGGTGGCACTCGTCGAGGACCAGCAGCAGCGGCCCGGCGCCCTTGAGCTCCTCGATCAGCGCCCGACCGTTGGCGTGCAGCCTTTCGAGCAACGAGGGCGGCCCGACCGACGCCGACCCGTCGTTACTCGACACGGGTAACGACGGCTCGGCACGACTGACCGACGTCGACCCGTCGTTACTCGACACGGGTAACGACGGGTCGGCGGCGTCGTCGTCGATCTCGTCGTCGGCATCGAAGACCGCGAGGGCCTGGTAGGTCAGCGCGGTGACCTGGTGGTCGAGGGTGCGGTCGGTGCCGACGTCCAGGCCGAGCTCGCCCGCGGCCTTGGCCCACTGGCCCTGGATGGCGGTGTTGGGGCCGAGCACCACCGCCTTGCCGACCGCGCCTGCGGCGATGCGGTCGCGGATGGTCATCAGCCCCACGAGCGTCTTGCCGGCACCCGGCGGCAGCGCCACCCAGGCGCGGGTCTTGCCTCCGGCCCAGGCCTGGGACAGCGCGGCGAGCGCCTCGACCTGGTGGACCCGCAGGGTGACGCCCGTCGGCGCTGCCGGACCGGGCGTGGCCGGACCGGACGGGGTCGTCGCCTCGGCCGTCATCCCCAGAACACCCGGTCGACCACGCTGTGCGAGACCCGCATGGTCCGCAGGTGGTCGTTGACCATCTCGTCGGTGGCGCCGGCCCCGTAGCCGAGCACGTTGGCGACGGCCGCGCGCTCGCGGATGTCGTGCGGGAGCTGGTCGCCGCCGCGGCCGCGCACCAGCGCGATCGCGTTGCGCACCCGGCTCACCCAGCGCCAACCCCGGATCAGGGTGTCGGCGTCGGTGTCCGAGAGCAGCTCGGCCTCTCGGGCGGCGACGAGCGCCTCCAGGGTCCGCGACGTGCGCAGCGCGGGTACCGTGGCGGCGTACTGCATCTGCAGCAGCTGCACCGTCCACTCGATGTCGGCGAGACCACCGCGGCCGAGCTTGAGGTGGCTGGTGGCATCGGCACCGCGGGGCAGCCGCTCCTTGTCGACGCGCGCCTTGATCCGGCGTACCTCCACGACGTCCTCATCGGTCAGGCCCGTCCCCGAGGCGCCGGGCGGCGGGTAGCGGAGCGGGTCGATCAGGGCCTCGAACCGTGCGCGCAGGCCGGGGTCACCGACCACCGCGTCGGCACGCAGCAGCGCCTGAGCCTCCCAGACCTTGGACCACTTCGCGTAGTAGGCAGCGTGCGACTCCAGGCTCCGCGACAGCGGCCCCTGCTTGCCCTCGGGCCGCAGGTCGGCGTCCACCTCCAACGGCGGGTCACCCCCGGGCAGGGCCAGTAGGCGGCGCAGCTCGTTGGCCACCGCGATGGCGTACGACGAGGCCTCGTGCTGGTCGGCGTCGTCGACCGGCTCGTGCACGAACAGCACGTCGGCGTCGCTGCCGTACGACAGCTCGAAGCCGCCGTAGCGACCCATCGCGACCACGGCCATCCGGACCGGCGGCTCGTCGAGCTTCTTGGCCTGCGCGACCGAGGCCATCACCATCCGCAGCGTGGCCTCGAGGGTCGCGTCGGTGATCCGGGACAGCGCAGCGCCGATGTCGGCGACGTCGGTCAGCCCCAGGGCGTCGCCGGCCGCGATCCGGAACAGCTCGCGCCGGCGTACGGCGCGGATCGCCCGCACGGCCGGCTCGGGTCCTTCGCGGCGCCCGGCGGCCGAGAGCATCTCCTCCACGATCGACTGGTTGTACTGCTGCTCCTCGAGCGGGCTCAGCTCCTCCCCCAGCATCCGGACGCCCGCCGGCTCCTTCTCGAGCAGGTCCGAGACGTAGCGCGAGGTGGCCAGCAGCTTGGCGAGCCGCTCGGCCACCTGGCCCTCGTCGCGCAGGGTGGTGAGGTACCAGGGCGTGCGCCCCAGCGACTCGCTGAGCTTGCGGAACCCGAACAGCCCGCCGTCGGGATCCGGTGCCTCGGCAAACCAGTCGAGCATCGCCGGCAGCAGCTGGCGCTGGATGTTGGCGGTCCGGGTCACCCCTGCGGTGAGCGCCTCGAGGTGGCGCAGCGCGGCGTCCGGGTCGACGAACCCGAGCGCCGCGAGCCGCTGCGTCGCCGCCTCGGGCGTCAGTCGCGCCTCGGCCGTGTCGAGCCGGGCCACGGCGGTGAGCAGTGGCCGGTAGAAGAGCTTCTCGTGCAGCCGGCGGACCTCGCGGCGGTGGTGCTGCCACTCGTGGTCGAGGGTCTCGACGGGCTCCTTGGTGTAGCCCATGCTCCGGCCCAGCCGGCGCAGCGAGTGGGCGTCCTCGGGTACGACGTGGGTGCGGCGCAGCTGGTAGAGCTGGATGCGGTGCTCGAGGGTTCGCAGGAACGCATAGGCCCGGCTGAGCGCCTCGCCGTCCACGCGCCCGACGTAGCCGAGCCGGGTGAGCTCGGCCAGCGCGCTGAGCGTTGTCGGCTGGCGGATCTCGGGGTCGGTGCGCCCGTGCACCAGCTGCAGCAGCTGGACGGCGAACTCGACGTCGCGCAGGCCACCGGAGCCGAGCTTGAGCTGCCGCTCGGCGTGGTGGGCGGGGATGTGCTCGATGACCCGGCGGCGCATCGCCTGGGTGTCCTCGACGAACCCCTCGCGCCCCGCCGCGCTCCACACCATCGGCTGGACCATCGCGACGTAGTCGCGGCCCAGATCGAGGTCGCCGGCGACCGCCCGGGCCTTGAGCAGCGCCTGGAACTCCCAGGTGCTCGCCCAGCGCTCGTAGTAGCCGCGGTGGCTGGCCAGCGTGCGGGTGAGCGGGCCGGCCTTGCCTTCGGGCCGCAGCGCGGCGTCGACCTGCCAGATGGTGCCCTCCGAGGTCTGGTCCCCGCAGATCCGGATCAGGTGGCTGGCGAGCTGGGTCGCGATCCGCAGGACGCGGTCGGGGTCGGCCCCGTCGGCCGGCTCGTGGACGAAGATCACGTCCACGTCGGAGACGTAGTTGAGCTCGTGGCCGCCGCACTTGCCCATCGCGACCACCGCCAGCCGCGCCTGCGCAGCCTGCTCACCCACCCGCTGCCGCGCCACCGCCAGCGCGGCGTCCAGCGTCCCCGCGGCGAGGTCCGCGAGCTCCGCCGCCGCGTCGTCGACGCCGAGGTGGTGTGCGAGGTCGCGCGAGGCGAGGCGCAGCAGCAGTCGGCGGTACTCCACCCGCAACGCGTCCACCGCTTCGGCGTCCGGCCTGGTCGCGACCGGGACGGGATCCATCGGCTCGGCGCCGACCGCGTTGAGCAGCGCCTCGCGCACGGCGTACGCCGCGGGCCGGGTCGAGCCCATCGTGGGGTCTGTGAGCTCGCGCCAGTGGTCGGGGTGGCGGCACAGGTGCTCCCCGAGCGCCTCGCTGGCGCCGAGCACCGAGAGCAGCCGCATCGCGGTGCCCTCGTCGTCGACCAGGGCCCGCAGCATCGGTCCGGGGTCGTCCTGCACCTCGACCAGCCCGACCAGGCGGGCGAGCGCCTGGTCCGGGTCGGCGGTCCGCGCGATCAGCGCCACCAGCGGCTCGGCGACGCCGTCGCCCAGCTGCCGGAGCCCGGCCGCGGCACGCTCCCCGTCCTCGAACCCCATCCGCACCAGCCGGCCGCTGTCGGTGGTGGGATGGCTCATCTCGGCCGGCCCGTCATGCGGGCCCCAGGACGACGTCAGCGAAGCCGGCGGCCAGCGGCGCCCACGCGTGGTCGAGCTCCTCCCGCGCCTCCTTGATCTCGGTGAGCAGCCGGTCGGCGTCCAGGCCGCGGTCGGCGAGCTCCATCCGCTCCGCGTCGGTGACCCAGGTCCCGACGACCGTCTCGTCGACCTCGGGGTGCAGCTGCACCCCCCAGGCCCGCGCCCCGTAACGGGCGACCTGGAGCTCACCGCGCTCGGTGCGCGCCAGGACCACGGCGGCGGGCGGCGGCTCGACGACCAGGTCGTAGTTCCACTGCACGCCCCGCCGTGGCGTGGCCAGGCCACCGAAGAGCCGGTCCTCGCGCGCCTCCTGCGTCCAGCCGACCGGGATCAGGCCGACCTGCTGGCCGAGCGGGTTCGGCGTCACCCGGCCGCCGAGGGCGGCGCCCATCAGCTGGTGGCCGAGGCAGATGCCGAGCGTGGGCACCCCGATGGAGACGGCGTCGCGGACCAGCTCCTTGACCGGCCCGACCCACTCCAGGACGTCGTCGTCGTTGGCGCCCATCGCGCCGCCCATCACCAGCAGGCCGGCGTAGCCGTCGGCGGTCGGCACCGGCTCGCCGGCGTACGGGCGGCACACCTCGAGCGTCGCGCCCGCCTCCTCCAGCCACTGGCCGAACAGGTGCGGCGGGTCGTCGGTCTCGGGCTGGACGACCAGGATGGCGCCTGTCACGGGTCGACCTCGTCCGGGATCAGCGCCAGGAACAGCAGGCCCAGCCCGATCAGCGGGAGCAGGAACGCCAGCCAGGAGCCGGCGAGCGCCAGCCCGGAGAGCAGGCAGAGCACGCCGGTGACGACCGTCGCGACCTTCGCCGGCCGGCCCCGCTCGGGCAGCAGGCGCAGCGCGGCGACCGAGGAGCCGAGCAGCAGCCCGGCGACGACCATGGCCAGCGCCCCGGCGACGCGGTTGTCACCCGAGGCGAGGATGAACGCCGCGAACACCGCGGTCAGCACCCCGATACCGAGCACGATCCCGAGGACCATGCGCAGCCGGCTGACACGGTCCTCGCTGTAGACGGTCATCGTGGTGGGCACCTTGGTCGGTAGCGCTAAACGACCGGCAGCATCCGGTCCCGCTCGAAGGCGGAGACCTGCCCGCGGTACTCGTCCCACTCGGCGCGCTTGTTGCGCAGGAAGAAGTCGAAGACGTGCTCACCCAGGGTCTCGGCGAGCAGCTCGGAGCGCTCGGCGATGGCGATCGCCTCGTTGAGGCTCTTGGGGAGCGGCTCGATGCCCAGGCTCTCGCGCTCTCGCTCGGTCAGCGACCACACGTCGTCCTCGGCCTCACGCGGCAGCTCGAGCCCCTGGTCGATGCCGCGCATCCCGGCCGCGAGCGTCACGGCGAAGGCGAGGTAGGGGTTGCACGCCGCGTCGAGGGTGCGCAGCTCGATCCGCGTGGACTGGCCCTTGAGCGGCTTGTACATCGGCACCCGGACCATGGCGGACCGGTTGTTGTGGCCCCAGCAGACGTACGACGGCGCCTCGCCGCCGCCCATCATCCGCTTGTAGCTGTTGACCCACTGGTTGGTGACGACCGTGATCTCGGGGGCGTGGGCCAGGATGCCGGCGATGAACTGGCGGCCCACCTTGGAGAGCTGGTACTCCGAGCCGGCCTCGTAGAAGGCGTTCTGGTCGCCCTCGAAGAGGCTGACGTGGGTGTGCATGCCCGAGCCGGGGTGCTCGGTGAACGGCTTGGGCATGAACGTCGCCCAGATGCCCTGGCTCAGCGCCACCTCCCGGATCACGGTGCGGAAGGTCATGATGTTGTCGGCGGTGCTCAGCGCGTCGGCGTACCGCAGGTCGATCTCCTGCTGGCCCGGCCCGCCCTCGTGGTGGCTGAACTCGACGCTGATCCCCATCGCCTCGAGCATCGTGATCGCCTCGCGGCGGAAGTCGGCCCCCATCGACTGCGCCGTGTGGTCGAAGTAGCCGCTGCGGTCGACCGGCACCGGCTCGACGCCCTGCGCCGGGGAGTCGCGGAACAGGTAGAACTCGATCTCGGGGTGGGTGTAGAAGGTGAACCCCTTCTCCGCCGCGATGCTCAGCGTGCGCTTGAGGACGTAGCGCGGGTCGGCGTAGGACGGCGACCCGTCGGGCATCACGATGTCGCAGAACATCCGCGCCGTGCTCGGCCCCTCACCCCGCCAGGGCAGGATCTGGAACGTCGACGGGTCGGGCTTGGCGAGCATGTCGGACTCGTAGACCCGCGCGAACCCCTCGATCGCCGAGCCGTCGAACCCGATCCCCTCCGCGAACGCGCCCTCGAGCTCGGCCGGCGCCACGGCGACCGACTTGAGGAAGCCGAGCACGTCGGTGAACCACAGCCGCACGAACCGGACGTCCCGCTCCTCGAGTGCCCGGAGCACGAAGTCTTCCTGCTTGCCCATGGCGCCACCCTAGAGCTCGCTCAACCGGGAGCCTCGGCGGCGTGCGGGTCGGACCGGTGGCGCGCCCGGACCTTCACGCAGCACAGGGGCGGTTCGGGGTCGAGCGTCGGCTCGAAGTCGCGGCAGCCCAGTCGCTCCACGACGCCCTCGACGAAGGCCAGGCTCATCGGGCACACGACGTCCTGGTGCTCACTGGCAAGCCGGTGGAACGGGCAGTTGCGGAGCACCAGCTGGTCGCCCGCGCGCGGCTCGAAGCCGTAGCGGCCGAGCACCTCGCCGACCCGGCCCAGCTCGGAGCCGCGCCGGTCGTGGTGCGGCGCCTCGGCGGCCGCGGTCCGGCCGGCGTCGAGCGCGGCGCCGCGCACCGACTCCGTCAGCGGCGCGCCCGCCAGGGACCGGCCGACCGCCTCGGCCAGGATCTCTCCGGCCAGGTCGTAGCGACGGTGGGGCAGGCTCACGGCCACCTCGGCGTCGGCCGGCCGGTAGAGCTTCGACGTGCGGCCGGCCCCGGGCCCGGTGCGCCCGGTGAGACGGCGGAACTCGGTGACCAGGAGCCCCTCGTCGACCAGCCGGTCGAGGTGGTGCTTGGCGGTGTGACGCGGCACGTCGACACCGTCGGCGGCCTGGTCACGACTGACGGCCTGGCTCTGGTCGACGACGAACCGGTACAACGAGCGGCGCACCGGGTCGGCCAGCGCTCCCAGCTTGGTGAGCCGGCGCGAGAAGCTCTCGTCTGTCATCGCACTCCTCTAACGGAGACATCTATTGCCATTAGACTCTCACGGATCTATCGTCACTAGATCTATCCCTTAGAAGGAGGTGTGCGATGGCCACCACCCACTCCTGGCACGACCGGACCCATCGCCTGACCGACGAGATGTCCAGGGACCTCCACGACCTGGCCGCGATCCGCCGGGTCGCGCCCGCTCGGCAGGCGTTCGTGATGCTCTGGGCGCTGTTCAGCCTGCTCCCGATCGTGGTCGGTATCGACAAGTTCGCCGAGGTGCTGACCAACTGGGACGGCTACCTGGCGTCCTGGGTCAACGACATCGTGCCCGGCACCGCGAACCAGGCGATGATGGCGTTCGGCGTCGTCGAGATCCTCGCCGGCGTACTCGTCCTCCTGGCCCCCCGCTACGGCGCCTACGTCGTCGCGCTCTGGCTCGCCGGCATCATCGTCAACCTGGTCAGCACGGGCGACTACTACGACATCGCCGCGCGCGACTTCGGCCTGATGATCGCCGCGCTCGCGCTCGGCCGTCTCGCGGCGTCGTTCCGCACCCCACTGGAGTCCGAACCCGCCTGAGCCCCGACGATTCGTCTGCGACCCGCCCGTGCGGTTGCCAGGTCGGGTCGCAGACGAATCGGAGGGGCAGCAGACCGCACATCGGGTGTCGGATCGGCGGGGGCCGTTCGTGGTAGAGACATGACGACCATGAACCGCACCTCCCCCGCCACCGCCCGCCGGCTGTTCGCGCCGGTAGGGACCATCCACGAGATCGCGTACTCGGACCGTCCCTACGACGAGTTCGCCGAGTTCGGCGTGCGCAACTACTGGGACTACTACTTCGCCAGCCGGGCGGCGCCGCTCGGCCTGGCTCCCCCCGAGGTCGTGCACGCCGCGTTCTACAACTTCGGGCCCGGCGAGGTCGCGCGCCACATCCCCTTCGTCTGGACGCTGATGACGCCCGAGCAGGCGCTCGCCGCGCGCGAGCGCGGCTGTGTCGCCGCTCTGCGCGAGCGCCTCGGCGACCTCGCGGACTCCCCCGCCGTCGTCCGGGCCGGAGCGCTGGCGGCACGCGCGGCGTACTCCGCGGCGCCCGAGGGGCGGGTGCTGTACGCCGGGCTCCGAGCCCTCGACCCGCCGGAGGAACCGCTGGCGCGGTTGTGGCACGTGGTGACGCTGCTGCGCGAGCACCGCGGCGACGGCCACATCGCGGCGCTGCTCAGCGAGGGCGTCGGCGGGCTCGAGGCGCACATGCTGCTCGCCATCGACCTCGGGATGGAGCCGGAGAGGTTCGGCCGGATCCACCACCTGCCGAGACCACTGCTGGCCGAGGTGCTGGGCGGCCTCCAGGAGCGAGGTCTGGTCACGGAGGCGAAGACGTTCACCGCGGCCGGCCGGGCGACCAAGGACCGCATCGAGGCGCGCACCGACGAGCTGGCCGCGCCGGCCTACGACGTGCTGACGGCGGACGAGGTCGAGGAGCTCGCGACCCTGCTCGAGCCGATGGCCGCCGCAGTGAGCGCGGGCCACTAGCGCTTCGGGACGTTCTCCAGCTCGGCCAGCCAGGCGGTGGGGTGGGCGTCCGAGGGCATCCGCCAGTCACCGCGGGGCGACATGGTGCCGCCGGCGCTCACCTTGGGACCGTTGGGGAGTGCGGAGCGCTTGAACTGGCTGGCGAAGAAGCGCCGGATGAACACCTCCAGCCACGACCGGATGGTGGCGAGGTCGTACGCCGTGCGCCGCCGCTCCGGGAAGCCCGGCGGCCACTCCCCTTCCGACTCGTCGCGCCAGGCGTGCCAGGCGAGGAACGCGATCTTGGAGGGCCGGTGGCCGAAGCGCAGCACATGGAAGAGGGTGAAGTCCTGCAGCGAGTAGGGCCCGACCGAGTCCTCGGTGGCCTGGGGCAGCTTGTCCTCGCGGGTCGGGATCAGCTCCGGGGTGATCTCCTGCTCGACTATCTCGCGCAGGAGGGAGTTGGTCTCCTCGTCGAACTCGCCGTTGCCCGCGACCCAGCGGATCAGGTGCTGCACGAGGGTCTTCGGCACGCCGGCGTTGACGTTGTAGTGCGACATCTGGTCACCCACGCCGTAGGTGCACCAGCCCAGCGCCAGCTCGGAGAGGTCACCGGTGCCGACCACGATGCCGCCGCGGTGGTTGGCGAGTCGGAACAGGTAGTCGTAGCGCAGGCCGGCCTGGACGTTCTCGAAGGTGACGTCGAAGACCTCCTCGCCGGAGGCGTAGGGGTGGTCGAGGTCCTTGAGCATCTGCTCGGCCGCGGGGCGGATGTCGAGCTCCTCGAAGGTGACCCCCAGCGACTTGGCCAGCCGCGTGGCGTACGACTTCGTCGCCTCGCCGGTCGCGAAGCCCGGCATCGTGAACGCGTGGATCTCCGAGCGGGGGCGGCCGAGCCGGTCCATCGCCTTCGCGGACACGATCAGGGCGTGGGTGGAGTCGAGGCCACCGCTGACCCCGATGACGACCTTCGGCTGTCCTATCGCGGTCAGCCGCTGCTCGAGGCCGGAGACCTGGATGTTGTAGGACTCGTAGCAGTCGAGCGCGAGCCGCTGCGGGTCGTCGGGCACGAACGGGAACCGCTCCACCCGGCGGCGCAGCCCGATGTCACCGCGGGGCGGGTCGAGCTCGAACTCGATCGTGCGGAACGCCGCCACCCGGTCGTCGAAGGTGCGCCGGTTGTCGTCGTGGGTGCCCTGCCGCAACCGGTCCTGACGCAACCGCCCGAGGTCGACGTCGGCGACCGTGCAGACCGGTCCCTCCGGGAACCGCGGCCCCTCGGCCATCAGCTCGCCGCTCTCGTAGATCATCGTCTGCCCGTCCCAGCTCAGGTCGGTCGTCGACTCCCCCTGGCCCGCCGCCGCGAAGACGTACGCCGCGTTGCAGCGCGCGCTCGCGCTGCGGACCAATAGCCGGCGGTCCTCGGCACGCGCCACCGTGATCGGGCTGCCGGACAGGTTGGCCAGCACGGTCGCACCCGCCAGCGACGCCTCCGCGCTCGGCGGCACGGGCACCCACATGTCCTCGCAGATCTCCACGTGCAGCTTGAGGTCGGGTTGGTCGGTGGCTGCGAAGACCAGGTCGGGCCCCAGCGGCACCTGACGGCCGCAGACCTCGATGGTCGCGCCCCGACGGTCGTCGCCGGGCGCGAAGTGGCGGCGTTCGTAGAACTCCCGGTAGGTCGGCAGGTAGGACTTCACGGCGACGCCTAGGACGTGACCCTTGTGGACCACGGCCGCACAGTTGAGGACCCGGGTGCCGTGCACCAGTGGCAGACCGACCACGATCACCGGAAGCAGCTCGGCGCTGCCGCGCACGACGTCGTGCAGCGCCTCGTGGGCGGCCTCGAGCAGCGTGTCCTGCAGCAGCAGGTCGTCGATCGCGTAGCCGGTCAGGCACAGCTCGGGGAAGACCGCCACCGCCACCCCGGCCTCGTGGCACTCCTTCGCCTGCGCGAGCACGGCCTTGGCGTTGGCCAGCGGATCGGCGATCGCGACCGGCAGCGTGCAGGCGGCGACGCGGGCGAAGCCGTGCGCGTACGCCGAGTAGAAGTCCACGCTTTCAGTCTAGGGAGGGCGCTACCGATGAGTCGCTTGCCGCCCGCCGGTCTGTCTTGCCATGACACTCGCTGCGAGCGCTGCCATCAGCCCCTGCCTGTGGTTCGACCACGAGCTGGAGGAGGCGGCCGAGTTCTACACCAAGGTCTTCCCGAACTCCGCCGTCGGGCACATGGCCCGCTATCCCGACGCCGGCCCCGGCCGTCCCGGTGCGGTGATGGCCGGGGAGTTCGTCCTCGACGGACTGACCTTCCGCGGCATCAACGGAGGCCCCGAGCACGCCGGCTTCACCGAGACCGTGTCGTTCTCCGTCACCTGCACCGACCAGGCCGAGGTCGACCACTACTGGGACGCCCTGACCGCCGATGGTGGCGAGGCGTCGGTGTGCGGCTGGTTGAAGGATCGGTTCGGTCTCTCGTGGCAGATCGTGCCGCGGCGACTCTACGAGCTTCTCGAGGACCCCGACCGGGCCCGCGCCAACGCGGCGACCGAGGCGATGCTGCGGATGCGCAAGATCGTGATCGCCGACCTGGAGGCCGCAGCCGACGCCGCCGTGGCGTGACGACAAACACAGACCGCTACCCGCTCGTAGGTCGTTAGCCTTTCAGCAGTCCGTGGACTCCATCAGGGAGCTGCGAGACCACCGAATGGAGCTCGACGATGAGCGAAGAGACCGCGCCGTACGGCACCGGCCCGGCGGCGGCCAGCACCTCGGCCGCCATCAAGAAGGTGCGCACCCATCACCTGCGGGAGATGAAGGAGCGCGGCGAGAAGTTCACGATGCTGACGGCCTACGAGCAGTACGCCGCACAGACCTTCGACGAGGCCGGCATCGACGTCCTGCTGGTCGGCGACAGCGCCTCCAACAACGTCTACGGCAACGAGACCTCGCTGCCGGTCACCGTGGACGAGCTGATCCCCCTGACCCGCGCTGTGTCGCGCTCGACGCGGCGGGCGCTGGTCGTCGGCGACCTGCCGTTCGGCTCCTACCAGGCCTCACCCGAGCAGGCCTACCTGACCGCCGTCCGGTTCATGAAGGAGGGCGGCGCGCACTGCGTCAAGCTCGAGGGCGGCATCGAGATGGTGCCGCAGATCGAGCGGCTCACCCGCGGCGGGATCCCGGTCATGGCACACATCGGCTTCACCCCTCAGTCGGAGCACGCGCTGGGCGGCTACCGGGTGCAGGGCCGCGGCGAGACCTCGGCCCGCGTCCTCGCGGACGCCGAGGCGATCCAGGACGCCGGCGCCTTCGCGGTCGTCATGGAGATGGTGCCCGGCGACGTGGCCGGCGAGATCACCCGCAAGCTGCGCATCCCGACGATCGGCATCGGCGCCGGCAACGAGACCGACGGCCAGGTGCTCGTCTGGCAGGACGCCTTCGGCCTGCGGACCGGGCGGATGGCGAAGTTCGTCAAGCAGTACGCCGACGTGCACGGCGTCCTCCTCGACGCCGCCCGCGCGTACGCCGACGACGTGAAGGCCGGCACCTTCCCGGGGCCCGAGCACACCTTCTGAGCCTCACCGCCGCCCAGGCGGGGGCTGCGACTCCTGGCGCTCGACGAACCGCTGGAGCGCGGGCAGCAGGACCGTCGGCACCAGCACCGGCAGCAGCAGCAGCTTGACCCAGTCCCAGACCCGGTTGTCCGAGAAGCCGGTCCAGCCCCACGGCACCAGGTAGCCGCACAGCACGACCACCAGGAAACCCGCGGTGGCCAGCGCGAGCACCAGCCAGTGCCACCCACGCAGCTCCGCGTACGACGGCCACAGCCCGGCGGTGGCCAGCACGACCGGTAGCAGCGCCAGCTCGAGCCAGTCCCACAGCGTGTTGCCTGTGAAGCCGGTCCACGACCAGGGCACGAGGTAACCGGCGAGCACCAGCGCGGCGAAGCAGAGCAGGGCCACCAGTGCCGCGACCGCGTGGCCGGGGCCCAGCCGGTGCCTGTGCAGCAGCACCAGCGGGAGTAGCCCCACGGTCAGAGGCAGCGCGACCGCCTCGAGCCAGTCCCACAGCGCGACGTCGCCGGACAGGCCGGTCCAGGCCCACCCCTCGACGTACCCGGCCCAGAGGTAGAAGGCGGCGATGACGAGCGCAGCAACGGCGACCAGCCGCACCCATACGCGTCCCCCGCCCGCCGTGGACCTCGCCCCAGACCTTGCCTCCCCCACGGTCGAAGCGTGGCACGATTTCGGCCCCGGGCTACCCGACCCGCAGCCCGGAACACCAGATAGCTAGGTTCGGCCGCCGTGCCGGAACAGGGCCGCGACCACACGCCCGTACGCCACCGGCCAGGTCGCCGTGGCCACCGCACGGGGCACCCTCGTGACCGGTCCACCGCTGAGCGGCATCAGGCGGAACGGAGCGTCACGACCAGCGGTCCAGCGCCTCCTCATGGCCGAGCCGGCCGTCGAGCTCGAGGACCGTGCCGCGTGCTCGAGTCGGAGCCGGGGCGGGGACAGGTGGAGCTGCGTTCTGCCCTTCCAGCCACCCACGCGCTCCACCGTGATCCCGGGTCGGCTCCTCACGCTCCTGCGGCCGTCCACGCAGACCCGGATCGGGCCGTCGTCGCTGTCACCGTGGCGACGCAGCCCCCAGGCACGGAGGGCAGAGGAGCCACCCAGGGCGGCCGGCGCGTAGAAGAGCACCGCGGCCCAGGCGCGCTGGTTCCAGCTAGGGGGTCCGGTGTGGTCGACGTAGACCCCGTCGCGGAGGCGCGAACAGCTGGCGACGCGAGACCCGGCTGCAGCGGAAGGTTGTGCGAGGAAGGTGGACGAGCGCCGCGTGCAGCCTGACAAATGTCATGCCGACGCAGTGACGGTCCGGCGAGGACGAGACACCCCAGCGCAGGCCAGGCTGGGGCCATGACACAGACCCAGCTCTCCACGACCGGCACCGGACCCGCGCGGGTCCCGGCGGTCTCGCTCTCGGGGGTGAGGAAGGACTTCGGACCCGTGCACGCGGTGCGAGGCATCGACCTCGAGCTCGAGCAGGGCGAGATCGTCGCGTTTCTCGGGCCCAACGGCGCCGGCAAGACCACGACCATCGACATGGTGCTGGGGCTCTCGCGGCCCACGACAGGCGAGGTGCGGGTGCTCGGCCTCGAGCCCCGGCAGGCGATCGCCCGCGGCCTGGTGTCCGCGGTCATGCAGACCGGCGGGCTGATCAAGGACCTGACGGTCCGCGAGACCGTGGCCTACACCGGGAGCCTGTTCGCCAACAGCAAGCCGGTCGACGAGGTGCTCGAGAACGCCGGCATCACCGAGATCGCCGACCGCAAGGTCGCCAAGTGCTCCGGCGGGGAGCAGCAGCGGCTCCGGTTCGCGATGGCACTGCTGCCCGACCCGGCCCTGCTGCTGCTCGACGAGCCGACGACCGGCATGGACGTCGAGGGCCGGCGTACGTTCTGGTCGGCCATCCGCCGCGACGCGGAGCAGGGGCGCACCGTGCTGTTCGCGACGCACTACCTCGAGGAGGCCGACCAGTACGCCGACCGGATCGTGCTGATCAGCAACGGGCTGATCGTGGCCGACGGCAGCGGGTCGGAGATCCGCGCACTGGCCGCCGGTCGCTCCGTGCGCGCCACCCTGCCCGACGCCGACGTGGACCGGCTCGCAGCGATCGGTGGCGTCGACGGCGTCGAGGTGCGCGGCGACACGGTGATCCTGCACGCGAAGGACAGCGACGCCGTCGCGCGCTACCTCCTCACCGAGACCGACGCCCGCGACCTCGAGATCACCTCCAAGGGGCTCGAGGACGCCTTCCTCAGCCTGACCGGACCCCAGCACGACGACGCAGGAGACGACCAGTGACCACCGCCACCATCGACCCGGCCACCCGCAAGGTCCCGCCGCTCGGCGGCTTCAACACCACCATCCTCGGCATCGAGATCAAGCGGATGCTCCGCAACCGCCGCACGATCTTCTTCACCATGGTCTTCCCGGCCGGCCTGTTCTTCGCCTTCGGCGGCACCAAGGGCTGGGACGACAACGCCGGCCACGGCAACGTCGCGGCCTACATCATGGTGTCGATGGCGCTCTACGGCGCCGCGCTGACCGCCGCCTCCTCCGGCGCGATGGTCGCCATGGAGCGGGCGATGGGCTGGTCGCGCCAGCTCCGGCTGACCCCGCTGAGCCCGGTCGTCTACATCTGCATCAAGGCGATCGTGGCGCTCCTGATGGGCGCCCTCGCCGTCGTCGTCGTCAACGTCGCCGGCCTGGTCCAGGGCAGGCCCGACATGCCGGTCGGGCGGTGGGTCGCCTGCGGCGTGCTTGCCGTCCTGTGCACGCTGGTCTTCGCGGCGCTCGGTGTCTTCGTCGGCTACCTGGTGCCCGGCGAGAACGCCATGCAGATCCTCGGCCCCGGCCTGGCGCTGATGTCGTTCCTCGGCAACGTGTTCATCCCCATCGACGACCACACCAGCCTGATCTGGCACATCGCCCAGTGGACGCCGATGTTCGGGGTGGCCGAGGTGACCAGGTCGCCGCTGACCGGTGACCTGCCCTGGTACGCCGTCGTCAACGCCGTCGGCTGGCTCGCCGTCTTCGTCCTCGGCGCGGCGTGGCGGATGAGCAAGGACACGGCGCGGGTCTGACTAACGTGCTGACCGTGAGCCAGGACGTGCGGGCCGAGCCGGTCGTCGCGGAGGAGGGGTCCGACAACCCCACCCCGGTCGGCCGGCTCAGCCCGATCTTCGCCGGCATCTGGCTCTTCTTCCTGATCAATCCGCTGGCCGAGGGCTGGGTCCGCCGCGACGAGGTGCGCGGCGTCGTCGGCATGGTCACGACGGTGGTCTTCGGCGCGACCTACATGGTCCTGTGGCTGCGGTTCCGGGCCGACCGGCAGCGGCTGATGATGGCGCCGCCGCTGCGCTGGGCGCTGACCTACGTCGGTGCCCTGGTGGTCCTCGGTGCGGCGACGGTCGCCTGCGTGGGCGAACCCGGGCTCGCCTGCACTGTCTACGTGAGCATCGCCTGCGTCATGGTCTTCCCGTTCGCGGTCTCCGCGCCGATCGCCATCTTCCTGACCCTGGGCACGATCGCGCTGGGCGCGGTCGAGGGCTGGGGCAGCCAGGTCGGCACCGGCTTCGGGATCGTGGCCGCCTCGCTGGCGGTCTACGGCCTCCGCGCGGTCATGAACCGCAACATCGCCCTCGTCGTCGCCCACCAGGAGAACGCCCGGCTCGCGGTCGACAACGAGCGCACCCGCTTCGCGCGCGACCTGCACGACATCCTCGGCCACTCCCTCACCGTCATCACCGTGAAGGCCGAGCTCGCCCAGAAGCTCTTCGACGTCGACCTCGACCGGGCCCGCGCCGAGATCGCCGACCTCGAGCGGCTCAGCCGCGACGCGCTCACCGACGTACGCCGCGCGGTGGAGGGCTACCGCGACATCACCCTGCCCGGCGAGCTGGTCCGGGCCCGGGTGGCGCTCCGGGCCGCCGAGATCGACGCCGACCTGCCCAACTCCACCGACGACGTGCCGTCGGAGCTGCGCGAGCTGTTCGCCTGGACGGTCCGCGAGGGCGTCACCAACGTCATCCGCCACTCCGGCGCCGACCGGTGCGAGGTGCGGCTGACCCCCACCAGCGCCGAGGTGCGCGACAACGGCACCGCGACGCCCTCGCCCAACGGCCACGGCTCGGGACTCGCCGGGCTGCGCGAGCGCGCCGCCGACCTCGGCGCCACGGTCATCACCCGCCAGCTCGACCCCGGCTTCTCCCTCTCGGTGGTCAGACCATGACCATCCGCCTGCTCCTGGCCGACGATCAGGCCCTGGTCCGCGGCGCGCTCTCGGCGCTGCTCAGCCTCGAGTCCGACCTCGAGGTGGTCGCCGAGGTCGGCACCGGCGACGCCGTGGTGCCGGCCGTGCTCGAGCACCATCCGGACGTCGCGCTGCTCGACGTCGAGATGCCCGGGCTCGACGGCATCTCCGCCACGGCGGAGGTACGCCGCGCCTCGCCGGAGACGCGCGTCCTGATCGTCACCACCTTCGGGCGGCCGGGCTACCTGCGCCGGGCGCTGCAGGCCGGCGCGGCGGGCTTCGTCGTCAAGGACACCCCAGCGGCGCAGCTCGCGGACGCCGTACGCCGCGTGCACGCCGGCCTCCGCGTCGTCGACCCCGCGCTGGCCACCGACTCGCTGATCGCCGGGGAGTCGCCGCTGACCCAGCGGGAGACCGAGGTGCTGCGCGCCGCCCGCGACGGCTCGACCGTGGCCGCCATCGCCAAGAAGCTGTTCCTCTCCGAGGGCACGGTGCGCAACCACCTCTCCTCGGCCATCGGCAAGACCGGTGCCGCCAACCGGGCCGAGGCGGTCCTCACGGCCGAGGGCAACGGCTGGCTCTGACGCTGACCGCCTACGCGGTCCAGCCGAACAGCGCCTCTCCCAGCGTGAGCACGGCGAACCACAGCGCGAGCGCGACCAGCGGGATCAGCAGCGTGCGCCTGGGGTGCGGCGTCCACCACCGGGTCGCCTGCACGAACAGCACCACCCAGAGCAGCATCAGGAACGCGACGCCGTACCAGGGCGCGAGCAGCCCGCTCACGGCGTAGAGGAAGAAGCAGCCCGCCATGCCGATCATGGCCACGAAGGGCCACGGGGAGGCCTTGTGCCCCTGGGGGATCGCCATCTGCTCAGTCCTCGAGGTTGTCGTTCCAGTTGGGGTCGTTGTCCCAGGCCTCGTTGCGCTCCTTGACCTTCTCGAGCGCCCGAGCGGCCTCCGCCTCGGTGTCGTAAGGCCCGAGCCGATCCTTGTAGGCGCAGCCGTCCTGACCCTCGACGGCGTGGTGGTTGAGGCAGTACCAGAAAGACGTCATACGCCCGAAACATAGCCGCGCTCGATCAGATAGAGCAGGTCACTAGGTTGTGATCATGGCGGCCATGTTCGATGGGTACGCCTCGTCAGGCCCGGCCTATGACGAGATGTACGACGACACCACCCTGCGGCCGCCGTACGCCCGGCTGCGGACCTCGCTCGACACGATGACCACGCCCGACCTGGTCGCCCGGGTGGAGGCGCTGCAGGCCGGCTACCTCGACCAGGGCGTCACCTTCGACATCGGCGGCGAGGAGCGGGCGTTCCCGCTCGACATCCTGCCGCGGGTCATCGAGATGGACACCTGGACCACGATCGAGAAGGGCGTCCAGCAGCGGGTGCGGGCTCTCGAGCAGTTCCTCGCCGACGTGTACGACGCGGGGCGGGTCTTCGACGACGGCGTGATTCCGCGGCAGGTCATCACCACCTCGTCGCACTACCACCGGGCCGCGGCAAGCATCCGGCCGCCGAACGGCGTCCGGGTCCACGTGAGCGGCATCGACCTGGTGCGCGACAACGCGGGCGAGTTCCGGGTGCTGGAGGACAACGTCCGGGTGCCGTCCGGCGTGTCCTACGTGATGACCAACCGGCGCGCCATCTCGGCGGCGCTGCCCGAGACTATCGCCGAGCACCGGATCCGGCCGGTCGCGGGCTATCCGCAGCGGCTGCTCGCGGCGCTCCGGGCCGCGGCCCCGGCCGGGGTCGCCGACCCCAACGTCGTGGTACTGACGCCCGGGGTCTACAACGGCGCCTACTTCGAGCACGCCCTGCTGGCCAGGACCATGGGGGTCGAGCTCGTCGAGGGCCGTGACCTCGAGTGCCGACGCGGCCGGGTGATGATGCGGACCACCACGGGACCCGAGCCGGTGCACGTGATCTACCGACGCGTCGACGACGAGTTCCTCGACCCGGTGCACTTCCGCGCCGACTCGGTCCTCGGCGTGCCGGGCCTCATCGACGCGGCCCGGGCCGGCAACGTGAGCCTGGCCAACGCGGTCGGCAACGGCGTCGCCGACGACAAGCTCGTCTACACCTACCTGCCGGACATCATCCGCTACTACCTCGCCGAGGAACCGGAGCTCCGCAACGTCGACACCTGGCGGCTGGGTGACCCGGAGGCGCGCGAGGAGGTGCTCGACCGCCTCGACGAGCTGGTGCTCAAGCCGGTCGACGGGTCGGGCGGCAAGGGCATCGTGATCGGCACCCGCGCGACCCGCGCCGAGCTGGACGAGCTGCGCGTCAAGGTGCTCGCCGACCCGCGGTCCTGGATCGCCCAGCCCGTCGTGCAGCTCTCGACGGTGCCGACCTTCGTGGACGGCGTGCTGGCGCCGCGGCACGTGGACCTGCGGCCGTTCGCGGTCAACGACGGCAGCCGGATCTGGGTGCTCCCCGGCGGGCTCACCCGGGTGGCACTCGAAGAGGGTGAGCTGATCGTGAACTCCTCGCGCGGCGGCGGCTCCAAGGACACCTGGGTGCTGGCCGGCCCGACCCAGACCGAGCTCGTGGCGTCCGCGGACCCCGACCAGAGCAACGAGAGCCACGAGAGCCACGACACCGTTGACAGGGCTGAGGCCGTGCGGCCGGTCCAGGAGACGCAGCAGCCGGTCCACCACCCGCCGGAGATGCCGGCCGGTCCGGTGCTCACCGAGCTGCAGTCTCAGGCCGAGCAGCAGCAGCAGGGGCCGGGACGGTCGTCATGCTGAGCCGGATCGCGGAGTCGATGTTCTGGATCGGCCGCTACGTCGAGCGGGCCGAGGACACCGCCCGGATCCTCGACGTGCAGACCCAGCTGATCCTCGAAGACGCCACCATCGACGAGGAGGCCACCTGCCGGGCGCTGCTGTCGATCATGGGCGTGGAGGACCTCCCGGACGACCGGGTCGGCATCCCCCTCGTCCTCGACACGCTGTGCTACGACCCGTCGTCGCCGACGTCGATCGCCTCGGCGCTGGCCGCCGCCCGCGAGGGGGCCAGGAGGGCCCGCGAGACCCTGTCGGTGCCGATGTGGGAGGCCATCAACACGACGTACCGCGCGATCCCGAGCGGCCAGTTCCAGGCACAGCGGGCGCCCGCGATCTTCCAGTGGGTGCGCGAGCGGGCCGCGCTCATCAACGGCACCGCCGACGCCACGACCGTGCGCGACGAGGGCTGGCACTTCCTCATGCTCGGTCGCTGCGTCGAGCGCGCCGACATGACCTCGCGGCTGGTGGCCAGCGCCGCGCTCGCCGGTGGTTCCGGGCAGCAGTGGACCTCGACGCTGCGTGCCTGTGGTGGCTACGAGGCCTTCCTGCGCACCTACCGCGGGCAGGAGACCGAGCGGGTCGCGGCGGAGTTCCTGCTCCTGGACCGGCTGTTCCCGCGGTCGGTGGTCTTCGCGCTGAACCGCGCCGAGCAGTGCCTGGAGAACCTCGAGTCCTCCCAGCGCGCGGGTTTCCGCAACGACGCACAGCGGCTGCTCGGCCGGATGCGGGCCGAGCTCGAGTACCGCTCCCTGGCCGACCTGAGCAACGACCTCGCCGCGGAGATGGAGCGGGTGCAGGTCGCCTGCGCCAACGCAACCGAGGGAGTGACCCGCCGCTACTTCGCCGGCTCCGAAGCACTCGCGTGGCAGGGGGTCCGCCAGTGAGCATGCAGCTGCGCGTCGTGCACACGACGCACTACGAGTACGACGGCAAAGCCGTCGCGTCGTACAACCAGGCGCGGCTCACGCCCGTCACCACCCCCGAGCAGATCGTGGTGCACACCCGGCTCGAGGTCTCGCCGAAGCCGTGGACCTACGACTACCGCGACTACTTCGGCACCCACGTCACCGCCTTCGAGGTGGTGGACCCGCACGACACCATGACGGTGACCGCCACCTCGACCGTGCAGGTCAACCGGCCGGCGCCACACGAGCCGTCGATGACGTGGGACCAGCTCGGGGCCCGCGAGGTGTCGGACCGGTGGACGGAGTACCTCATGCTGCCCGACCTCGTCGCGCCGCCCGAGGACTTCGCGCGGCGGGCCAGGCAGGTCGCGGCCTCCGCGGCGCTGCCCGGCGTGGCGGCCCGCGAGCTCTGCGCGCTGGTCGCCGACGAGGTCGAGTACGTCCCCGGTGCTACCGACGTGAACACCACGGCCCTCCGGTCTTGGCAGCAGCGCGCCGGCGTCTGCCAGGACATGGCGCACCTGGTCCTCGGCGGCCTCCGGTCGATCGGCATCCCGGCCCGCTACGTCTCCGGCTACCACCACCCCTCCGACTCCCCCGTCGTCGGCGAGGCCGTCGTCAGCGCCTCGCACGCGTGGGTGGAGTGGTGGGACCACGGCTGGCACCCCTTCGACGTGACCAGCTCGCTGGAGCCCGACGACCGCTACGTGGTGCTCGCCACCGGCCGCGACTACGACGACGTCAAGCCGATCAGCGGGATCTACTCCGGCGCCGCTACCACGGGCATGGACGTCACCGTCGAGCTGACCAGGCTCGCCTGACGACGGGTTTGCCCGCCCGTCCGATCGGGCACCGCTCACGCCGGTGAACCTCACCGCGGGGACACCTGTCCCCGAGCACGAAGGAGAGTTGTCATGGGCTACGGCTTCGGAGCATTCCTGCTGGTGGTTGGCCTCGTGCTCGCACTCGCGGTCACCGACACGGTCAACGGCGTCGACCTCACGATGATCGGCTGGATCATGGCCCTGGTGGGCCTGGCCGTGCTGATCCTCACGGCGGTCACGATGAACGCCGGGCGGCGTACTCGAAGCGTCGCGACCACGGTCCACCCGGACGGCTCGCAGACCGTCCAGGAGCGCCGCACCGACATCTGAGCGCGGTATATCGGCTGAATCGGTCGCCCGGTCGGCCCATCCCCTACCCTTGCGGTGCGGATGGGCTGGCCGGGCGACCGCGTCGCCGTACCTCTCCCAGGAGACTGGGCAGGGCACGGCGCCGAGGAAAGTCCGGGCTCCACAGGGCAAGGTGGTGG
>Ga0268264_10000262_pt1 | contig 94464 bp, 92 predicted proteins | sample KBSSwiS32_FD_190357 | JGI IMG/M metagenome (GOLD analysis project Ga0268264, IMG submission 190357) | Switchgrass rhizosphere microbial communities from Kellogg Biological Station, Michigan, USA - KBS Switchgrass S3-2 (SPAdes) (version 2) | ecosystem: Host-associated > Plants > Roots >... | reverse complement strand
CTGGCGCTATCAAGATAATCAAAACAGACAAGGCTCTGTTGGCACCTTTGATGATGAAACACTCAAGCAAAAATATTTAGATGGGCTTGCACACGCGACCAAAGCATATGAAGATCTTTTGGAAGCTGGCGTTGCTCGTGAACTTGCACGCGGTATGCTCCCAATGTGTACTTACACAGAATTTATCTTCACCTGCAATCTGCATTCACTCATTCACTTTCTGCGGCTGCGCCTTGAACCAGGCGCGCAATATGAAATTCGCATGTTTGCAAAAGGCATGCTCAAATTGGCAATGCCACACTTTCCGGTATCACTCGGCGCATGGAAAGAATTTCATGCACCGCAGATGGAACTTTAAAAAAAAGAACCCCGCTTTTGGCGGGGCTTTTTTTTAACTATTTCCAATTCATCAACAGATCAATAAATAATCGAACCCCAACGCCGGTTGCACCGCTGCGATAGTATGGTCGATCAGGCACATCAAATGCCGTTCCCGCGATGTCCAAATGCACCCATGGCACATCATCAACAAATGATTGCAAGAAGAATCCTGCGGTAATTGCACCGGCTCTATATTGGCTTTTGCCAATGTTGCACAAATCTGCAATATCACATGAAACCGCTTTTTTATAATCATCATCAAATGGCAATGCCCACACAAGATCCCCAGAGCGTTTACCCGCTTCTTCAACTTTTTGTGCAAGTTCGGAGTGTTGCGACATCATGCCGGTGTAGAAAGGTCCCAGAGCATGTGCGCAGGCGCCTGTTAGCGTTGCGATATCAATGATGGCGTCTGGTTTATAATGCTTCACCGCATACGATAATGCATCGGCAAGAACCAAGCGTCCTTCAGCATCGGTATTTTTCACTTCCGCTGTTTTGCCATTATAAAAACGCAAAACATCGCCCGGTTTGGTTGCGGTGCCACTCGGCAAATTTTCAGAAAGTGGTGCAAGCGCAATCACACGAACATCTGGCTTAAGCTGCGCGAGCGCTTCCATAGTGGCAATAACGGCTGCCGCGCCAGACATATCATCTTTCATGCTTTCCATAGCGTTTGCCGGCTTGATGCTCAATCCGCCAGAATCGAAGGTAATACCTTTGCCAACGATTGCGATAGTTGGCACATTTTTTTTCTTCGGAGTGTATTCCATAATAACCAGTTGGCAATCTTCGTGGGATCCACGCGAAACGCCAGCCAAGCCGCCCATGCCCATCTCAATCACCTGTTTTTCATTAAACACGGTATATTTGAGGCCAGACTTTTTGGCGATCTCTTTGCCTTTGGTAGCCAGTATTTCCGGGGTGAGATGTGATGGTGGAAGATCAACCCAATGGCGCGTTTTATTTACAGCAGTTGAAATAATTTCGCCTTGCGAAATACCTTCAGTTGCTTTTTCTTTGTGCGCTTTATCAACACACAAGGTGATCTCAAATAATTCTTTTTTCTTTTTATCGGCATCAAGATAATCAGCAAAATGATAGTTAGTCATGTTTGCAATTGTCACGGTTTCTTTAACAAGATCGGTGATAGTTAAACCGAACAATTTCGGATCGGGCAATTGAAGCGCGACCGTTTCGCATTTATATGACGTTGCTTTGCGCAGTGCCGTTGCGAGCGCGCGGCGATACACTTCCACTGGAATGGTTTTGCCATCTTTTTTGCCAAGACCAACAAACACGCCACAATAATTAGTTCCCGAATCGACCAATGGTGCCGCTAACACTTGATCTTTTTTCCCCGTAAATTCAAAGCGCTTCATAAATTCTTGTAGGTGCGGATACCGCTCCTTTGCAAACGCTTTGAGCTCCCCATCAAAATCAAATTTGTCTGTCAGAAAAAAAATGAGCGCATTGCTTTTCAATGCAGTAATTTTTTTATCGCTTACTAAATATGCGATCATAAATAACCTGTCTGCGTAATATTTTATTCAAAAACATCATTGCTGTTCATGGTAACACAAAAAGCCCCCGCTCAAAAGCGAGGGCCTATAAAATCTGTGACATATTTTTTAAAGACTAGCGACGTCCGCCACGACCACCACTGATATGACCGACACGAGCGCCACCGCCATGCCCACCGCGATAGCCGCCACGATAGTACCCGCGACCACGGCCATTGTAGCCACCACCATAATATCCACCATAGAATCCACTGTATACTGGACCAGCATAGCCATAGTAGCCACACCCTGCACTATATGGATAGTTGTAGCAGTATGATCCATATGGCACGCCAAAACCAACTGCAACGCCACCGCCATATGGCGCATAGCCATCACCAACAACCACTGCACCGCTAGTCGCGTGAGCAGATTGGGCAGCAAGCATTAAAAGTGCTGCAATCATAATTTTGAATATTTTCATACCCTCTCCTTTTTTATAAAAAAATTTTATCGACGACGATCTCCAGGACGATACTCTCCACGATAAGTACCTTGCCCGTAAAAATATCTTGGCGCTCCTGCTACGCCTGACTCGCGATGATATGCATAACCAGCTCCCGCACTCGCCGGATTATTGATGGCCCATGCACTGCTTGAAAAACCCGTACCCCGGCTCGTTGATACTCCACCACCGCTATTAGGGCCAAAACCCCCGCCACTCGTTGCTCGCAACTGAATAATGGCAGCAATCAAAATTAGTGCACAGATAATTTTAAATAGTTTCATATGCTTTTCCCCTAATTACTCCATCCATATCCCCAACCGGAATATCGGCCATTCCAATTGGAATAAATTGGACTTCCCCATCCCCAATACCAATACGGTGCGTTAGAACGAGCACCTTCTAAGCGCCGCTCATGAATAAGTTCTTTTTGATCAATAATGATATCAAGATTTTTTTTCACATGTGATTCAATGAATGCTTCAATATTTTTACCTGACATAGTACCCGAGAATGTCGCTTCTGGTATCGGTTTGCCAAAATTGAAGAGCATGCATGTTGGGAATTTAGTAATACCATAACTTTGGGCAACATTTCGTAACTTCTCTCGCGCCACATTCACTTTAACAAACTCAACACCCGCTTGTTTATAGCGGCTATGATCACTCACCTCATCAAATGTTTCACCGAGCGTGCGAATTGATTTTCTTAATGATTTATCATCTTGCAACTCTTTATGGTCTTTTTCATAAAACATCACCACGCTATAGGGCGCACGGCCCAGATAATGATCAAATAGCCGTTGAGAGCGGGCATCGTCAACCCGCGAATATAATGTACCAATGATACCGAACACCAACACCACAACCACAATTGCTACTATTTTATTAACTTTTCCCGTATTTTTTTTGTAGTAGTTCTGACAATAATTTTTAGCTGCAGTACACCGCTCACGCCAATGCTTTAAATTAATAATACGGTTCATTTCAGTCTCCCTAAAAGATCAATTGATTTGCCCATCTCACCCGCATCATCACCATCTTCGAAAATACCGCCAGCAATATTTGTTGGCATATCACCCTTCATAACCACGTCGAGGAAATCGGTAATTCTTTGCGCATATCTTTCTGGATTATAAAAGAATGAGTCAAAGTGACGGCGGCCATTAGTGAGCCAGAATGATTTATAACCGGTAGTTTGTGCGAAAATTGATTTCACTGCATTAATGGAAACTTTTTCATCATTCTTGCAGTGAATAAAGAAGCATGGCACTGAAATATTTTTCGCCGATTCAACCGGGGAAACACGCGCTACATCAGTTTGAATATTCCTTGGATCCATGTGGGCCACTGCACGCAATAGCACTTTGATAGTTGCTTGCACATATGGGTGGAATGCATATTTTTCAAGAATTGATTTGCCGGGTAATGCAAACTCATACCCGAAAAATGAAAATTTAAGGTTATTAATACAACCCTTGATAATGTTTTCAGTCGAGTCGAACGGACAGTCTAAAATCATAGCATCGAACAGCGTGCTATCTTTTGCCTGCGCTTCGATAGATGAAGCTGCACCCATTGAAAAGCCATATACAAACAATGGTCTATTTTTTAGCTCAGGATGGTTGCGCAAAAAGTGTGCGGCTGCTTTAACATCAAACACCTCGTCTTTACCGAAGGTGCAATATTGCCCATCACTATTTTCACCATGCGCCCTGAAATCAAATGTCATAAAATTAAATTGCCCACGCGGGAAAAGGTAACGCAAAAAACCAACATCAAACTTATCACACATAAATCCATGGCAAATTAAAATGGTAGCTTGCGCATCTGGATAGCGAACCAAAATTCCGTTTCGCTCTATAGTCTGTTCCGAATCAGCAGTTTTTTGTGGATAAAGGCGAATTCGCTCAACGATGGCATCCTGAATAGTGTCATTGCACCGTGTAACCACAGCCCCATGGGTACTAAATCGGGGCATATCAGTACATACCTCAGTCGAGGTACCCACAACCCAAAATGCCGCTATGAGCGCGAGATAGGCATGTATTCTAATGGAGCCGCTCATGATACTCTCCCCAAACATCAACCTCATTACTCTCGGAATCTGGCCATAGGCTTGTGCCCAATATAGCTAGATCCTACTACCATAGTAACAATTTGATTTTACAAACTGCAATAAATTGGGGTAGAAATATTTGAAGGAAAATTAAGAGAAGAACGGGTATAGCGGGATTATTCCATAAAAATCCCCCGTCATTTCCTTGACGAGAAATGACAGGGGAACTGATTACCTCTCTAAGGGCTCTCATGCCGCCCTATACAAACTGCTCAATAAAGGTGGCAAGCTCTTTTTTGCTCATAACATCATTATATTTTGCCACAAGCTGTCCATTCTTAAAGACTATGAGGCATGGCACCTTATGAACAAAAAGCTTCTCAACCACATCTGTCGCGTCATCAGCATCCACCTTGGCGAATGTCGCCTTACCTGCAAAGTCCGCTGCGGCTGATTCAAATACAGGAAGCATCTGCATGCAGGACGGACAATACTCAGCGAAGAAATCAAAGATGACCGTACCGGTTGAATTGGTGATCAGACTATTAAAGTCTTCCATGTTTTTAATCGAAATAGTCTTTCCATGGGCCGCTTCTTGGGGCCCCCGGAATGTCTGCCCCTGAAGCTGAGCAACAATCTCATCATTCAATCCAATTTCAGTCAAGAAACGCCCAGCATCCAGAGCAGCCTTGATACCACTTGCAGCAGCAACCCCCGCTTGCCGATAGGAATGATCTTCAACATCCCCGGCAGCAAAAACGCCCGGAATCAATGTCTCTTGTGATCGGCCAGGCTTCAAGACGATGTAACCAGCTTTATCCAGTTTTATCTTATCGACAAAAAGTCCCGTATTTGGATTGTGCCCTATCGCGAGGAAGACCCCTGCAATCGGCATATCGATTATTGCGCCATTCGTGGCATCCAGAAGACGAATAGCCGTCACCCGCATACCATCGCCAAGAATTTCTTGCGGTTCAAGATTATATTTAACTGAAACGTTGGAAAATCCTTTCATTCTATCTTGCATACTCGGTGCGGCAACCATGCGATCCTTGCGCACGAGAACCGTGACATGCTTCACATAGGGAGCCAACTGCATTGATTCCTCAGCCGCAGAATCACCCCCACCGATCACAACTACTTCCTCACCTTTGAAGAATGGCGCATCGCACACGGCACAAGAAGTCACCCCTGAACCCCAATATTCATTCTCACCTGGGATGTTAAGCCGACGAGGAGCAGCACCGGTTGCGATAACGATCGCCATTGCGTGAATGGTTTGACCATTTTCTGTTTTGATAACAAATGGCCATTGTGAGAAATCAACACTCTCAACCGCATCGGCAAGGAAACGTGCTCCAAGATGGAGTGCCTGAGCCTTCATTTTTTTGACGATATCCGGCCCTAAAATAGAAGTTTCCCCCGGCCAGTTTTCAACAGCCGTTGTTTCGGTGAGCAGGCCCCCTGGCTTGTTGCCCTCTATTACCAATGTGTCAATCTTACCGCGCGCACCGTAGACCGCGGCACTTAATCCTGCAGGTCCCGATCCGATAATAACAAGTGGCACGACGTTATCACTCATAACGGCATTGTGTATATCATATGCAGCTCTGCCGCCGGCTGATCGGGCACAACTCAGTCCTGTTGCAAAAAATCCCGTACCAAAAATAAGGGAACAAAATAACAAACTGAAAAATTGAAAATTTTTGCTGACCATAAGGCTTTTTCCCATATTTGCTAATCGACAAGAACCAAAATAAAAAGTAAACTAAAGAGCATTTATAGCTATTTCTAGACTTACTTTTCTGACTTCATTAAGGAGACACAGCACATGGTCCTCGTACGTCGACTTTTATTACCGCTATTATTTCTTATTAACTCGATCAGTATACCGTATGCGATTGCTGAGTCCACTAACACTCCCGATATAACATCGGAACAAGTATCACCGCAACCATCAGAAGCGGAAATGCGAGAATTTCAGCAGGCTATGGTCCAAGCCTATGAAGAAGTCACCACTCACGATAAGAAAACGCTCGATGAGATCTATAATGTGATTTCTGGTCTTTCCATGATGATTAATGATGGGCAGGTAAGTACCGTCACGAATAAAAAAGATATTACTGCCACTCTGAGCAGTATGAGCATGATCATTCATGATCTGCAGCAAGAACAGTTCATGGTTGTTAATCCAACTACTGCCGCGCTGATCAATGAACTGAATAATGCATTGATGGAGCACCTTCTTAAGGCAATCGATAATGATCTGCAGACTCTGCCTCAATTTGAGTTGGCAGAGGTCCTCAAAAGAGGTCAGGCGAAAGAAATTTCACTTGAAACTCTCGTTGAACAACAAAAACACAACGACCAGCTTTTGGTAAAATTAAAAGCGAATGCGGAAGTTGTTGGTCTCCGTTGGTATAATCGCGCATATCGCAAATTCGATACATATATCTGGGAAAATAAAAGTTTCTGGCAATATGGCGGCTATGCCGCAATAGCAACCGGTGTCAGTGCTGCAGCACTCCTTATCTATTGGCATTATGCAAAAGATGATGTGGAATTTAAATCTAACTGGATTGTTAAACACCTACCAAACTTTATAACAAACTCTCTTTTGGGACCAAAACCAACCTGGGCGAGTGGCTATGTTACAAACAGCGAGAACCTCGGACTTTTAGGGCGCACAGAGGAAATACTCTATCAGGCAAACACTGGCCACATGGCAGTGACCGCCTTAGTCTGCGGTTTTTCCTACAACAAAGTAACCGATCGATGGACAAAAAAAACCTATCCCTGGTTGAGTACAAAAATTGGTGGATGGCACAACACTCTCAAAGGCGGCGCATACATCAAACGCGCAATGCAAATTCAAGAACAATTTGATGAAGTCAGCTTTGATGATCTCGTTGGCCTTGATGAGGTGAAAGAAACATTTGGCGAAATAGTAAAATTCATTATCGATCCTGAATATTATGCACGCCGTGGCCAACAGCCGCCAAAAGGTATTTTGCTCGTGGGCAAATCGCGTACGGGTAAATCATACAGTGTGAGCGCATTGAGAACACATATCAAAAGAGCTCTCAAAGCCGCAAATCGTGATGATGATTTTAAATGTTTTCCTATCAGTGCCGCCGACATCCAAGAAGCGGGCGGCTTTGAAGAATTGATGCGCCTCGCTAAAAGTGCAGCGCCATGCGTTATTTTCATCGATGAAATCGACTTGCTCGATCTGCAACGCAAAGGCTACAATCCTATGCTCATGGCATTCTTAACGCATATGGATGGTGCAATCAAAAGCAAGGATCCGAAAAAACAGATCATTCTGATTGGTGCAACAACGAATCCAGAAAACTTGGATAAAGCATTGCGCCACGATGGTCGCTTTGAAAAAGAACTTGTCTTTGAATTGCCTGCATACAAAGAACGCAAAGTGTATCTAGAACGTAAGATTCGCAAGCTTGGTCTTAGCCCAGAATTTTTTGATCTCGATAAAATTGCACACGAAACAGAAGGCAAAGCATACGAAACATTAAATCGGTTGATGAGCCGTGCAACATTGCATGCATGCTTTGAAAATCGTGTTGTGCAGCAAGCCGATATTGAATACATGTTGGATAAAGAAATCCGCCACATTGTTATGCATGATAACAAAGTAGTGTCCGATGAAGATAAACTCCTCATAGCCGCACACTTTGCAGGCCGTGCTATCGTGCTCAACAGCTTGGATCTCAATGAGAAACTGGCGAAAGTGACGATACGTCCTGTTGTTGGCGATGCAAAAGAGAAAATGATGGGTGCCCATTTGTGGGAGCAAGGCAAGGAAGATGAAGACAAACGCATCGAATATGGTGCGCTATTCACCTACCGAGCACAAGACTCAACCAACATCAAAACGTATCAGCATAAAATCGATTCATGCAAAGTGCTTCTCGCAGGATTTATTGCTGAAGAATTGCTACTCGGTGCCTGCGGATATGATTGTCATAAATCTGATATGCACACCGCAATTGCACAAATTCAATCGCTTGCATTCGAAGGTGTGAATGTTGATAAACTGCCCGAATCACTTCAGATTGAGTATCATCGCAAATCATTTGAACTGCTTGAGCGTTGCAAACAAGAAGTGCGTGCGCTGCTGCGAGCACAGCTACCTGAGTTGGGACTCATCACAGGCGCTCTCATGGAATATGAGATTCTTGATGGAGACATTGTTACCATGTTGTGCGAAGCATCGCGCAAACAAAGAGAACAACCGCCCGCTCCAGCAGAAACTGTTGCGCAAGCTGCCTAATACGCATTGTGTATTGAAAACAAAAAGTGGCTCCCAAATTGGGAGCCACTTTCTTTTAACATAGTTCTATTTTTTACAACCGCTCAATCATATCCAAGCGTTCTTGATAGCGCCCTTCTTTAAACTTTGTCTCCAGCCAGATGCGAACAAATCGCATTGCTTCTTGCATTGACACAAAGTCTGAAGGAATAACTAACACATTGATATTATCATCCGCCTTTGCAGCACGAACAACATCATCATTCCAGACAACGCCTGCAAAAATTCCTTGATGTCTATTTGCAGCTATCGAAATACCAGCGCCACTGCCGCAAATCAAAATGCCGTGGGTAACATCCCCGCTCATGATCTTTTGTGCAACGTGGTGCGCAAAAGTTGGATAATCAGATCGCTCGGTATCAAATGCACCAACATCAACCCATTCGATCATTTCCATTTCTCTTTTGAGAAACTCTTTGAGCGCAAATCCTCGATGGTCAGCACCAATTGCTATTTTCATGATGAGCTTTCTTATTTTTTAGGATAGATGAATTTTGGCACACCGCCGGTCATTGGCTGGTCCATCACTCGTCCATCAGGTCCAAATTTCCAAGAAAGAACTAACTGCTTGTCTATTGTTTTGAAATTGAGCGCAATAACCTGAGTATCTTTGGTGATGAATGGATGTTCTTCAACATCACGCGCATCAAATTTCACCAAATAGGCATCCTTGAATCGGGTAAAGCGTTTGCCAAAGAATGTTTGGAATTCTTGCGGCAAATCAACTGCCTTGATTTCTAATGGCAATACTTGCTTACCATCAACATCTAAGAATAACGACCACGCTGATTCTGGATCACCAAGTGGAATTTTATACAAACTTAAAACATAGAAGGTAATGAAGTGATTATTTTCTTCGAGTTGACGACGTAAAAATGCCGTGTGATGCTCTTCACTTTTGCCTTGTCGCGACATAAAAAGATGCGCATACGCAGTTCGAACATCATCTGATAACCAAATCGCATCAAAAATTGCGCGGGTTTCAAGTTGGTCATACACAGCGCCCCAACGAACAAACCGCCACGCGTCTTTATTATGCTCTTCGAGTGTTTCACCTTGATAGAAAGTATTGGTTCCCCAATCGATAAGACGTCCGCATCCCGAGAGGAATAAAACGAGATAGACTGCTGCTAAGCACTCGATCAGCCTGGCATTCATACATCTCTCCGTTATTTTACATTAAGCTCACGACAGTAGTATCCTAGAAGAAAGAGTTCATTTTTACAAGAGTTACTGTACTCAATTTTGAAAAATAAAAGGTGAATCTGTGCACTCATTTTCTTTTTTTCTCGCATGGCGCTATCTAACCAAGACAGCATACACAAACAACATATCCCTTATGACTACTATTGCTTTCTGCGGCATTGCTATCGGCACCTTTGCACTCGCACTCGTGTCTGCAGTGATGAGTGGATTTGAATATGAGGTCCATAAAAAATTGCGTGGGATCCACGCTCCAATCGTTATGCAATCGTATGGCAATAGCCTCAATGCGCCGGCAATAAAAAATGTTATTAAAGAAGAATTTCCCGCTATTAGCGCGGTCAGTGCCGGAAGTAATGGATACGGCATTGTCTACACACCTGATAGCGACGCAGCACCAGATGTTGTGCTCCTGCGCGGCATAGAACCGCAATGGGAATCGGCAGTAAGTGGCATGAATCACAAAATTTTGGGAGACGAGAAAAATATAGAAAAATTGCTTTGTGAAAATCATGTCATCATCGGCAAAAAACTGGCAGAGAATCTTGCACTCAAAGTTGGCGATCCTATGGAAATTGCCTATGCATCACAAACGCAAAAGCGTAAAAATCGTCTAAGCTTAGACACAAAAACAGTCATTATCAGCGCACTCTTTGATTCTGGTATTGATGAATTTGATAATAGTGTTGTTTTTTGCTCACTTGAGTTTCTTGAGACTATGTTTCCAGAAATAGGAATACAAACAATTCGCATTGCTACCAAAGAAAACATTGATCAAAAAAAACTAATTTCTGATTTAGAAGCCCGCTTTAAACTCTACGCCTATTCATGGCAAGATTTATATCCCGCATTAGTCTCTGCGTTAAAATTAGAAAAATATGCGATGTTTTTAATCCTCGCACTCATCACCCTGGTTGCAAGCATGAGCATTGTCTCGCTTCTTTTTATGCGCATCACACAAAAACGTGGCGATATTGCTATCTTGAAAGCAATGGGCGCCTCGCATGCAATGGTGGTCAGAATCTTTCTGATAGTTGGCAGCATCATCACCTTATCGGCCTGCCTAACTGGTTTGACCATGGCTGCATTGGCAAGCTGGATTTTGAAAACGTACCCACTCATAGAATTACCAGACACTTATTATGTGTCCCATCTGCCCGTGCATTTCACCTGGCAATTGGCAGCGATTGTGGCGCTTCTTGTTACTGTGATTGGAATTTTGGCAAGCTGGATTCCTGCACACAAAACACGAGATATTAATATTTCACACGTACTGCGGTTTGAAAATTAAGGTAAGTAGGAGCACTCATGAAATACACATCCCTCATCCCTTCATGGAACGTTGATAAAAAATGCGTTATCCTGCGCACAGATTTTAATGTTCCGATCGAAGATGGAGTCATCAAAGATGACTTTCGAATTCGCGCAACCCTCCCAACCATTGACGCACTTTTGCAGGCAGGCGCAACCGTTATAATTTTGACACACATGGGAAGACCAACAACAAAAAATCTTGAGCTTTCAACGGTGTGTATCGAGAAATGGTTCAAACAACACGATTACAAAGCCTATTTTGCAGATTCGATAGAAAAAGCGCGAACATTGGCAACACAATACCCCAATACTATTATTGTTTTAGAAAATCTGCGCTTTTTTCCGGAAGAGAAAATGGGCAGCATAGAATTTGCGCAATCGTTGGCGACATTGGGAGAATTTTATGTTGATGATGCTTTTGGTGATATGCACCGCAACGATACATCCATAACGTTGTTGCCACAACAATTTCCAAAAGATAAAAGAACTATCGGACTCCTCACGCAAGAGGAACTTGCCTTTTTCAATTCAATACTCCATCACCCTCAAAAGCCATTCACCATTCTGCTCGGAGGGGGCAAAGTCTCTGATAAATTACCACTGATTGCCCATCTGCTACCTAAGGCAGATACAATTCTCTTGTGCACCGCAATTTCCTTCACGTTTTCCAAAGCACTCGGCAAACAAGTTGGAAAATCACTCGTCGATGAATCATTGATCCCGCAATGCAAAACAATTCTAGAACAAGCAAAAAAGCACGGAACGCGTATTTTATTACCGGAAGATTATCAGGTGGCGCATGGAAGCTTGGAAGGGCCGCTGTCCTATACTGAATCAGACAAGATAACAGATTCTGAGTATGGCGTTTCGATTGGCAAAAAAACAATCAAGACATATTCCACCATCATCAAAGAATCAGGAACTATTTTTTTTAATGGATCGATGGGATTTTCAGATAGACCAGAAACAATGATCGCGACAAATAAATTACTCAAAACAATCGCACACGCACGCGGATTGAGTGTCGTCGCAGGCGGAGACTCGGTTGCGGCCGCACAAGCGAACGGATCAGCAGGAGGCTTTAACCATGTTTCAACAGGCGGTGGTGCTGCATTGGCATATCTATGCAATGAAAAACTACCAGGCCTTGATGCTCTATTCGATTAAAAAACCGGACAAAATCCTAAATAGCAGAGCCCGTCGGATAGTGACTCTAATTCACCATTCAAATCATTTTTTTGGTAAATAAAGAGACCATGATTATCATGCTTCATTTCCCAAGAAAAAAAACCTGGATTATTAAAACCCAAGTTCTTGGCAATCTCACGAACAAGAGTTTCGTCCGTCTTGCCTTTTACGCGTAGGCTTTCCTTTGCAATGCCACGCACCTTTTGATTGAAGGCTGCCTTTTGCATATGCGCACTAAATTCTTCTGGGGCATCCCAAACGCTGCATGTTGAACCATATGCTTCATCTTTTGAAAAACCAGCAATCCCCCTCAAACAATTGAAGTCGGGATTATCGATCAAATAGGCCGCCTTATCAAGGTCAAAACAACCAGACCCACATAGCTCATGCATAACGAACTCAGTCACGTTATCTTTATTGTGGAATGCAAGAATATGCTTCGGTAAACTACTCAGACTCTCTAGAACCTTGAATCTATGTCCGAGAACGTTATCTCGTTCCATAAACTACCCCTTCTTATGCTTCATACAACTACTTTTTCCTTTTTCCCATCTCTTCATTGTTTACGCTAGCGATTTTTGGTAGATAACACAAGCGGCTCAAAATTAAGCTATCAGAGCCCCCTTGGCAAAATCAACCCGAGGATTCAGACTTGCGCCGAGCGCTAAACCGACTAGACTATCTTACACTCAGATAGGACGGTATTAAAAAAAATGTGAGTCAGTAGTGAAGAAGCAAATAACCCTCCTTTTCAGTCTCGTTTGTGCGGGAATAATCGCACGAAGTGTCCATCGACCCCCAGAGGTGCTCCCTACCATTCACGCACAATGGATTCACGGTGGCCCGATAACAACAGTAAAAGATTCTCACCTTGAATATTTTCCCCATTTCGTCTTTGATTATTCACAACTTATTCAATACAGTCTTCCAGAAGACAAAATATTCCACCGCAATGATCCCGAAAAATGGGCTGCCACACAAGAGCTGAACCAACTCATCGAGCAACTTGTCTGCGAAGTGTTCAATAAAAAAAGAAAATTTTCCCATTTCACGGTACTACAAACAAAAAATTTTAGTTTCAAATATACGTGCGGTCTGATTGTACTCAAGTTCAAAGATTATCCCTTCGTTCTCAAATTATTTATAGAATCACCCGACACCTATTTGAACCCTTTGTGCAAAGGAATCGAGCCGATTGCATTCTTCACCATGGGCGGAGGCGCAAACCGCCACCTGTCTGGACTGACCAGGATCCCCAACCTCGAATATGTAAAAAATAAACTGGAAAAAAGTGAACGTTGGAATGGCGTTATAGAATTTCCCCGTAAATGGTTTTGGCTACCCAAAGATCCTCGCTGGATACAACTAACCGGGGAAAATTTAGGTAATAAGAAAAAATGCACAACAAAGATGCCCGGTGTCTATGCCATTATCGCTGAGTACATAGACATGCAACATACAATTAGTCTTTCAACATTAGAAAAAAAGCGCATTGTTATCGATTTGTGCAATGACGTGAACACCTATCTTGATCCGCACTACACTAACTTTACTTTTGTGCAAGATGAAACAAAACCGTTTAAAATCGTCATCATTGACACCGAGCATTTCCCCAGCTTTGTGGGATTAAAAAAGCGGAAACAGTTTAGAAATCATAGCTCTTGGTATGAATACTTAATGGCCAAGGGTATGAAAGATATGTTTTTTAGAAATAAACAGGAACGAAAAGAAGCACAAATAACAGAACATGAACTTTCGTTGTTCTAAGAAACGATTTCTCGCTCAATTTGCTGCATAGTCTTTTTCAAATCCGCGTTCGTATGAATCTCATCTTCTATTTTTTGCAAACCATGCATCACCGTTGAATGATCTCTTCCGCCAAGAAAGTTGCCAATATCACGCAACGATTGCTGCGTTAATTTTTTCATCAGAAACATTGCAACATGCCGCGCTTGGGTCAACTCTTTGTTTCTGCTTTTTGAACACAATTCATGGAGCGTGTAAGGATAGAACTTGCACACTGCTTTCACAATCCCACTCAGATGCACTGCCTCTTTTTTTTCCGGCATTTCATGGGCACGCTGCAAAACTCGTTGCGCAAGATCAAAATTTATTTCCTGCTTGGTCAAGGAAGCGTAGGCCATCACGCGAATTAATGCGCCTTCAAGTTCACGAATATTTGATCGAGCATATGAGGCAATAAAATGGGCAACATCATCATCCAAATGTGCGTGACTAAATGATGCCTTTTTCTTGAGAATGGCAACTTTTGTTTCCAAGCTTGGCATCTGCAAATCGGTGACCAGCCCCCACGAGAGGCGAGAGCGCAGCCGTTCTGCAACGCCCGGCAAATCCTGTGGAAAAGTATCTCCCGAAAAAACAATTTGCTTGCGCGCATCATGGAGTGCATTAAAAATATGAAAAAAAGCTTCTTGTGTTTGTTCTTTATTAGAAATGAACTGCACATCATCAATGAGCAATACATCAACCGAGCGATATTTTGCCTGAAATTTAGTCACTTTATTAAAGCGTATGGCTTGAATAAACTCGTTCACAAAGCGATCAGTTGTTTGATACAAAATCGATGCACCTTTGTGCTGCATGCGAATGCCATTGCCAATCGCGTGCAATAAATGCGTTTTGCCCAATCCAGATGACCCATACACAAACAAAGGATTGTATAACGAGCCGGGCTGCTCGGTAATAGCGCGAGCGGCGGCAAATGCTAATGAATTGCTCGGCCCGACCACAAACGCATCAAAAGAATAACTAGAATTTATATGCCCAAATCGTTTGCCCCCGTGCGTGTGGACAAGTTCCTCTTTCTGATAGGCACTGCGAGCCGGAATAACGCTCATGGTTGGTGTTGGCACTACTAGGGTTGGAGCTGGCATTTTTTCTTCTTCACCCGAACCGAGAAATGCTACGCGGGGCTTATCAACATGCAAGAGGCGACCAAGATGGGTTTCAAACAAAGGAACATAATTTTTTTGAATCCAACTTTTAACAAACGTATTCGGCACTTCTAAGTAGACCGTATTTTGGCGTTCATCCCAACTGTGAAAAGAAATAGCTTTGAACCACGTTTCAACAACGCGGCTCCCTACTTCTTCACGAATTATCGAAAGGAATTCAGCCCAAACACCTACCAATGGACACCCCAAACAAAAATTATCCACGCAAAAATTAGTTCTTTTTCGAGAATTTACCTTGAATTAATCGCATTCATTCTCATTAAAAAAAAGACGCCTTGCTAACAAGGTTCACTTACTTTACCACACGAGCATATCTTTACAAAGATTATGATTTTGAAAATTATTTGAAAGCCTATGACGCGGTACCATTCAAATAATTTAAAACACCACGACAAATTCCAAGTGCCATGTGACGTTGATATTGCTTGCTATTCAGTCTTGCAGCCTCTTCTGGGTTTGAAATAAAACCAACTTCAACCAATGCAGATGGCATCGCAGTCCCCAAAAGCACCAACAACACTGCTTGTTTTGTTTTGCGATCGCGTAGATGTTCATGAATAGGACGAATGGTAGTCAGAATAGAAGCTTGTAGTGAATGGGCGAGTGCCGCACTTTTTTTAAGACGCGCTTTGTGATGCGCAAGAATGAGATCTAAATGAACCGTATCCAACGAGGCAGTCGCTTCATGAACACAGCTTGGCACAATGCTGAATGTTTCGAGCCCAACTGCCGAATCATTTGGCGCCGAATTAGAATGAATGGAAACAAAAAGATCTGCCCCGCTACTATTAGCAAAATTAACACGCTCGCTCAATGACTTGGTTTCATCATCCATACGTGTCATCAGCACATCGATGCCTTTTTTTTTTAGCAGATAAGCAACCGCCATTCCGATATTTAAATTAATATCTTTTTCTTTTATTCCATGGCACCCAAGAGCACCGTCATCCTCGCCTCCGTGCCCACAATCGATGATAACTCGAGGCGTATGATTATTTTTGGTTAACCGCAGAACATGATCGCCCTTGCTGCGCAACGTGTTCAAAAATTCTTTGTTGTTAAAACGGAACACAACGCCTTTTTTCAAATCAATCGAATTGAGTGTTTCATACGTGATACCCATTAATGTTGGATCGAACTGTATCACAAGGCGAATGCCTTTGAGTGGCTTTTCAACTTCTTCAAGCTTGAATTGATAGCCCTTATTACTAACACTCGCTAACGCTTCTACCATTCCTCGTACATCTTCATTCTTTGGTTGGGCAAGCGGGAAGAAGAACGTACGCCGTTCATGCTCACCAACCTTATCAACACCAAGTAGATCAACGCGTTGTGCTGCTTCAAAATAAAAAATTATGTTACCAAATTCTATGCTTTTAACATCTGTGGCATGTTCAGCTGGATGATAGTATACGCTTTTCAAGTTGTTTAATTGCACTGCTGCATGCATACTCGTGGCCACAGAGAAGATAAAAAATGCAACACTATAAGAATATTTTTTAACCATCACTCCCCCTGAGATGTAGTGATATCTTCTCAACCTTTTCTAAACTTAATCTAGCAAATTAATTTTCTAATGGTCAATGATTTAGAGTGGCTGATGTACGTGCTCCCTTTAATAACAATTTCTTATCAAGAGATTTTAAACAAAAAGAAATCGAGGATGACCAAGTGCAGCTTTTATATTCTGTTTTGAATAAAAAGTTAAACAAAAACTATAAGAACAATCTCTTCAAGTTGACCCTGTAAAAAAAGAAGGCGACCAATTAAGATCGCCTTCTCTATTAATAATCAAAAATATGGACTACTCATCCGAGTTTTATAAATCTTCGATAGGTTTTCTGGTTAAAATCAACCTTCGAAGGAGACTCACATCCCGGGTATCACCCACCAGGCAGAAGCCCTGAACAAGATTCTCCTGAGAGAGCAGGATTCTAGAAAGCCCTAAACCCTCACCAGCCTCTCTAACAAGTAGGTGGCTATCAATGGGTGCTTCCTTTGCCATGGGTCCACAGGCGGCAAATTTGACCCCGAAAAAGGCAGAGCTGAGGATGGGCAAGGTGCCCGCATAACTCTTGGCCTGATCCACCATCCCATGAGCAGCAATCATTCCCTGCTGCATTGCATCTGGCCACATAGAGCTATTAACTAGCTGTCCTGTGAGGGCATTGGGTACCGCCACACAATCGCCAGCGGCAAAAATCGATTCATCGCTCGTGCGCATATGCTCATCCACCCGAATGCCGCCCTGCACAATCTCTAAATCACTTTCTTGTGCTAAAGAAATATTCGGCCGAACACCGGCAGCGCACACAATCAAACCTGCATCTATTAGTTCATCTTTTTCAGTCAGAACACCAACCGCTCGATTGTTTTCGGATATAATTTTTTGCACACGCATATTTGGCAGGAATCCAACTCCCGCTGCGCGCATTTTCTCTTGAATGAATTCAGAACTCGCCTGATCCACTTGCTGGCAAAGCACCCGAGGTGCGCATTCTATAACCGTCACGCAGACGTTATGCGACCTGAGCGCGTCAGCAGACTCTAGTCCGCTTAATCCAGCGCCTATAACAACTGCTTTTGTCACTTTATTATTGTCAACATAGGCAAGAATCGCATCCACATCGGCCAGTGTATGGAATGTGAAAACACCCTGCTCATCAATTCCCGCAATGGGCGGAACATAGGGCGATGCACCTGTGGCAATTAAAAGCGTGTCATAAGACATTGTTTCGTGAATATCGAGCAAGACTGTTTTTTGAGCTCGATCAATTTTTAAAACCCGTGTGCCAAGAAGCAATTCAATATTTTTCTGCTGCGCACCATCTTGGGTGAGTATTTGAATCTCTTGCCGCCCTTTTTCCCCATGCGCATAATCGGCCAGGAAACATTTATTGTATGGCAAATCATGCTCGACAGAAATGCACACAATTCTATCATTGGCACTTAACCGCCGTAAGGCTAGTGCAGCACCAATTCCCGCCGCGGATGTTCCGATAATGATATGGGCTTTGTTCATAGTTATTTATCTGAGAAAGCTAGTTGTGACGGACAGGACTCGCGTCTTTTTCTCTGTGCTATCAATTATTCATTTAAAAAGTTGGCGGCAGCCAGGCGTAGCTTGCCGAGCCTGAAGGCCCGGATAAGCGTAGACTGGTGCGCCCGACAGGAGTTGAACCTGTGGCCTACAGATTAGGAATCTGTCGCTCTATCCTCCTGAGCTACGGGCGCCCACAATCACACCCTACTAGAATACACAAATATGCATTTTTTTGACAGACGACCAGTGCGAAAAATATCACCACAATCTCATTTCAAGATCGAGAGAACTTCATCCCAAGATTGAAAAAAAATCATTCTGTCCAAGTAGCTTGAAAAGTAGCCTTTGTATTTTTTCTGTAATTCTTTGATTTTCCAATCATCTTGCCCCACCGTTTTTCTGCAATGAGCGGCCCCGCATGTGCAGACAATCGGATCCATTCCAACCCATTCAGAAATTACCATGGCAAAATCAAAGGTAATTTCTTCACCCGCCTTAATATCCCGCATGGCAACGAGCGTAATTTGTCCACTCATTCCCGCATTTGGCTCGCAGCAATGATTAATCATGTCCGGCCCTTGGGTCGTCGATAGGCTGCTGATCCACATGCCCTGATCGATTTGAAGCACCAATGGAATCAATTCTTGCGGCAATGCTAGCACTTCTTTTCTTGTTAGAATAACGCCACCAAAGACGGCCAGCGGCTCGTGCCTTGATACTTTTGCTTTGGCAAACACACCCTTGCCACGATCTTTTTTTCGCACAACGAGCTTATTATTGAGCCATGAGACCTGCTCAGAACCAAATCCTTTGAGATTATCTGCCGACACAAAAAAAGTGGAGAGCACAATACTTCCCACAATGATCACTCTCTGAATTTTTTTTATAGCCAACATACGCCTCCTTTTATTATTTAATCACTTCTTGCAGCAGAAAATAGGCTGTCCCATAAAGCCCTACCTTCGGATCAGTAACTAGATAGATTGGTATTTGAACAACAGCAGCATTCAAAATATCATTATGACAATCAAACATTTCCCTCAGAAAGGCTGGATCTGTAAAAAGTTCCGGATTATTCAACGCAACTTTATTCGTGATATAAAGACCACCATATGCTTGGGTAAAAAATGCAGAATTGCGCAATAAGCGGATATACAATTTCATATAAAAATCGACAGCCATTTTGCATTTATTTTTCTTAAAACGATTATCAAAAATTTCTTGCGACTCTTTAAATGGATTCTTATGATGCAAAAATTCATAGACAGCCATAATGCCTCCCTTGGATCCCAACACATATCCCCAAGAAACATTCCCATTCTTGCCAATCTTATTCCTAATGAAATCAGCAAAATCTAATTCTTGTTTAGTCAAAGGAGCAAAGCTCGTGAATGCCGCTTCCAATGGCAGCACTCTTCCATAACAAGTACCGCTATCAGGTACTATTAATGATGAACCTAATCCGTTACCAGCACCAATAACTATTTTGGCACTTGAATCGCGTGACGCACCTTTATGGATGGTAATCAGACCCCCGGAGCTCACACCTTTGATTCCGTAACTAATGCCCTCAAAATCATTGATCATAGTGACATGTTGAAACCCACACGCTTGTGCCACCTGTTTCCCATCAATAGGAAATGAAAGATGAGGCGATTGTATAAAATCTCGCGCTGGATTTGGATTACCCGATACGCCTAAGCATGCGCGAGTAACGGTTGCTTTATATTTTTGGGTCAGTTCAGAACAAACATCACGCATGTGATCATTGAAGTCTTTAACCTCTGCCATGGATTTTGCTACCGATTCTAACAAAATTGGCTGATTATTCGTAATTTGAAACAAACCAATTACCGTCTCGGTTTTACCAACGGTAGCGCCAATAACATACTCATCATGCGCATAAAAAGATACACTGTATGCACATACTAGAACTATGAAAAAACTTCTTATCATCATTTGAACCCTTCTTTGTTATTCTCAAATAACGTGCATGCTATCAAATATTATTAAAATTTACAGAAAATAATCTACTGACAATACGGACCATATGATCTCAATAAAAGCAACGCTACTTTCATTATCCCTCATTGCACTTCACATTCCTATGCAGGCTCTACAATCCATGAATCAAATAACTGAATTTCCATCCAACTGTTTTTTCTGCCAACAAGCTCATAACAAAGATGTCGTTCCTGTGGCCCAATTCGAGCATTGCTTTGTACTCAAAGATAACTTCCCCGTTTCTCCGGGCCATATGCTTATTGTCCCCTACCACCATATTGATAACTGGTTTGCTGCCAATGAAACCGTGCAACGTGATATCATACAAGCAGTGAACGCGATGAAAGAAATTATTGATGTGGAATATCATCCCGATGGCTATAACATTGGCATGAATTGTGGCCAAGCTGCAGGACAAACCGTGATGCATCTACACGTGCATCTTATCCCACGCTATATCGGTGATGTGGAAAACCCCCGAGGCGGCGTGCGCGGCGTGATTCCCACAAAGCAAAAATACTAAGCCCTGATAATAAAGATTGACGACGAGTAGTCATCTTTGGCTATACCTATTTTATATGCAGAGTACGGATGGGCAACCGTAAAAAGCTGCTATAATGAAAAGTAGGGGCCGAGTAATGTATCAATTAGTTCTTATAATCATAGTATCACTCCTTACCACCAAACCAATGCAAGCAATAAACCGTCAAACAATCTTTGATCACAAAAAAAATCCAGATCTCTATTGGCAGGCGCTCGTACACGTAGCCAATGGCAATAAAGACGCAGCACTCAAAATAGTTGCCGCACTCGATAGCGATGCGCCGATAACCACACCTACCTGGAAAGAAGACTGTCCAGAGAATATTGATGATTTCTTTGATAAACTTTTTTTGGCTTCCGTATCGCGTGATCCGCAACTACTCACTCAACTTGGTCTATTCGAATCAATTGGTATACGCGAACATAATGCGCAATTAACTGATGTTTCAGCAGAATCGCTTGTGCAAAATCTCGAGGAAGCCAAGGAAAACCTACACAGCCTCAATCACTATGCCGTTGATGATCTCTCACAGGATCAACAACTATCCCACACCATAGTTGCTTGGTTACTAAAACACCAAGTGTCTGGGGAGAAGTTTTTATTTCATGATTATAAAATCAATCAATTGGATGGACTTCTCAATGGACTGGCTGCCCTACTGACACAATTTCATGCAGTAGAATCGGCACACGACGCTGAGAATTATATCTCACGCCTGAGCAAAATTCCTCTGCAATTTCAACAAGCTCTCGCCCTTCTTGAGTTGCAGAAAAATAACGGCATCATCCCGCCACGCTTTACAGTCGAAAGAGTGATTTCTATAATCACAAAATCAATACCTGAGCCGGTAGAGACAAGTATATTTTACACGCACCTTGATCAGCGCTTAACAACATTGAACCTACCAGATAAAAGCGCCATTCTTAACAACGTAAAACAGGTTTTAGAACGTGACGTGTATCCGGCCTACCAGACGTTGCAAAACTATTTCACCCAATTATTAGATCACGCACAGACAAACCATGGCGTATGGGCATTGCCCGATGGCGACGCATACTACACCTACATGTTGCGTCATCATACCACCACCGATTTATCTGCGGATGAAATTCATGCATTAGGGCTACGAGAAGTAGCACACATTCATGCTGAGATGCGCAAAATTTTGGCGGATGAAAATATTGTAGATAACAGTAAAAGCGTTGGCACCCTGGTACAAGAACTTTCAAAAGATCCGCAATTTTATTATCCAAACACCAAAGAAGGCCGCGCACAATGCCTCGCTGGCTATGAAGCAATTCTTGAAAGAAGTCGAAAAGAATTATCACATCTTTTTGGACTCAAACCGCGCGCTGGTGTCACCATCCAACGAGTTCCTGCTCATGAAGAGGAAGGAGCTCCCGTTGCATACTATTATTTACCAAGCGCAGATGGATCTCGCCCTGGAATCTTCTTTGCAAATTTGCGCGACATGTCTGAGATACCAAAATATGGTATGGAAACATTGACCATCCACGAAGCGGAACCTGGCCACCATTTCCAACTGGCATTGCAATATGAAATGGATATTCCTATGTTGCGCAAACTTGGATTATCCACCGCATATGCTGAAGGCTGGGCATTATACACAGAAAAACTTGCCTATGAGCACGGATTCTATTCCTCCTCATTTGCAAAATTGGGACACTTGCAAGATGAGCTCTTGCGCGCCGCACGATTAGTGATTGATACGGGAATTCATCATAGGCGCTGGACTCGCGAACAGGCAATCGCCTATATGCAAGAAGCAACTGGCTACCACTATAATTCCGTAGTCAGCGAAGTGGAACGCTATTTTGTGCTGCCAGGCCAAGCATGTGCCTACAAAATAGGCCAACTGAAAATTCTTGAATTGAGAAAACGTGCGAAAGACATGTTAGGCGAGAAGTTTGATATTCGAGAATTTCACGATGTGGTTTTGGGCGTTGCCACCGTTCCTTTGACCATTCTTGAAGAAGTAGTCGATCGATACATTATGGAGAAATCTAATTCGGAAAATGACTATGCAAAAAAACATTACTGATTTTCAGTCACTTCTGAATGAGTTGGAACCATTGCCCCAACACCGGCCACTACTCATCGGAATCGATGGAAGGCCCTGTGCAGGCAAATCGACATTAACCATAAAGTTGGCCGAAGCTTTGAATGCGCAGACAATCTATTTGGATGATTTTTTTATTCCGAAAAAACTGTGGCCGAAAAATGCAAAGCCCGCCTTCCCATTTTTTTACTTTCGATATAACGAATTTCTTGAGGGGGTAAAATCGCTTGCTCAAGGAAAATCTTTTCGTTATTTCAGCCATGACTGGGATAAGAATGATTTATCAACAGAACCGACCATAATTACATCCGATAAAGTTACTATCGTAGAAGGTGTTTCGGCACTAAATCCAGAACTCGTTCATGTGTATTTTAAAAAAATATGGGTCGCAAGCAACCTCAAAAATGAACGCTCAGCGGTCATTACTCGTGATGGTGAAAAAAATATCGATCTTTGGCAAAGGTTTTATATTCCAAGTATTGATATCTATTGCCTATCAAAACCGTGGGAAAGAGCTGACATTATTTATGCCGGACGTGGAGTCACATCGTTTGATTAATGAGAGCTGAAGTGATTTGATTAGACTGGCCCCGCCAGCCGGAGCTTTAGCGAAGGCTGGTGCGCCTGGCAGGAGTCGAACCTGCAACCAACGGATTCGAAGTCCGGTACTCTATCCAATTGAGCTACAGGCGCACATAATTTCTATTTTTGTTGACGAGGTGCAAAGCGTCTTTTTAGCTTAAATACACAGGAAAAATGTATCATATTTAACTAAAAAGAACAATATGAGGGTGCAATGAAAAAAAATGGAAACGCACGCATTATAAACCTCGTAATGCTCGCCCTTCTACTTGTCGTTATCTGGATCGCCTATCAGCGGGTCAGTTTAATTCTAAAATATCGTGCTGAAAAGAAAGAAAAAGCGGAAACTTTCACCGCCCATGCCATTGATGAAAAACGTGCAGCCCTCATCAAGCATGCGCGCCAACTGGCTGAAAAATCTGAACTATTGACCCATCTCACTGCGCAGGAACGGGAACAAATCGCTGCTATCACTCACCAAATAGCCGACTTCGAGCAGCAGTATCTTGCCCCCGCATCGCCAGCGGTCGCTCTTCTGGGACCAATCGGCACTGCCAATATTGTCCTCAAAGAACAAACATTAGAACGAGAGATTGCGATAAAATTGAATGAGCTTGGCGCGATTCTCCACCAACATTTCGCACAGGAACACAAAGGGCCATTCGAACCGGCGCACGATCTACCAACTGCACTCACCCAAGTTGAACATCTGCTCAAGCACCGCCGCGGGTAAAATAGGCCACAAATTCTTTGTTGCCCGATCCGCCAAGAATGGGTGATTCAATCACACCCACCAATTGGAATCCATGCTGGATGATGCCTTCGGTCACCTTTTGGATAACGCTCTGATGAACAGCCTCATTTTTAATAATGCCGCCGCGCCCAACTTCATATTTTTCCGCCTCAAATTGTGGTTTGATGAGCACCACTAGCTTGCCATCTTTCTTGAGCACGCGCAGCACTGCATCCATCACTTTTAAGACCGAAATAAATGAAAGATCGAGAGTAACAATATCAACCGGCACATTCTGCCATTCCAAGTTGCGCAAATTAATGCGCTCCATGACCACGACCCGCTCATCATTGCGAATTTTTTCGTGCACCTGCCCATAGCCCACATCCACGCCAAAAACTTTTTTGGCACCATGTTGCAACAGACAATCGGTAAATCCACCGGTGGATAATCCCGCATCAAGAGCCACTAGGCCATTCACATCGATGTGGAAATCTTCCAGCGCTTTTTCGAGTTTAAAACCAGCGCGTGAAACATATTTCGGTTCTTCTGCGTTGCACGTCACATCCGATTCAGCGGAAATTGGCGTTCCCGCTTTGGTCACCACCTGATCGTCAACACGCACTTTTCCTTGCATGATCCAACTTTGAATCTGTTGGCGACTATAATCAGGATATAACTCTTGCACGCGCTGATCTAAGCGTTGTTTTTTTGTTACCATAACCACTATTGCAGTCCGCTAAATTAAGCGACTGCACCGCCCTTTGCAATTGTTTGCGCGGCCTGTGACGCGCGCAAAATTTCCTGAACCGTATTTGACAACGGATACCGATAATCTTTCGACAACTTCAACTCTTCTTCAATTATTTTTTGCCATGGCAACACAATAAAGATGCTCCCCGTTGTGCGGGCCACGTTATCAGAAGCTTTGATAGTGAAGTATTTTCCTGATTGCGGTTTGCGCATTGCCGCACGTAAATCATCAAGTGTTTTCACTTTAACACCATTCACTTCTTCCAATGTTGCTCCGGCCGCCATAGTGCGCGAACGATAGAGCTGCGAGTTCGGGAAAATATGGGAAACGAACAATGCTGGCTCTGACTGGTTTTTCGCCTCAGCATATTGCGCAAGCCCTGGTGCCTGTTTTGCAAGACAATAAATATGATTCAAGGTTAATGGCGTAATAACCATACCCGCAAATATTTCATAATCGATATCTTCATAGCCAGGATACGTGCGGCGAATAGCCGGCAATTCAGCATGCTTGAATGTCACGCTGAAATTCTTGCGTGTACCATTACGATAGATCACCAATTTAATATTTTGGCCAATCGAAAGACGCGAAACATAATCGATTAAAGAGATTTTATCCTCACTCCACGGCACAGACATTTCGCCAAAAATATCAACGCGATGTCCATCGATTTCATAGATCATATCGCCTTCTTTAACGCCCGCCCGTTCAAGAGTGCTTCCTTTTACCACTTCAACCACATAGCAAGCGCCGGGAGCCGGATTGCCCAGTAATTCACTTTGCGCTTCAGTGGCATTAGTAAACAAAATTCCCAAAAATGGTTTGCGTAATAATTTTGTTTCATACATATCTGGCAAAATAATTTTGAGCAGATTGATTGGAATGGCATACCCAACATTTTGTGCAGCAGGCACATTCGCCTCGTTAATCCCAATCACTTCTCCGAGGGTGTTGACCAATGGGCCACCCGAGTTTCCTGGATTAATTGGCGCACTTGTTTGCAATAAGTGATGCTCACGACCACTAATCACCCCAGTTGTACTCTTGAGTGATTGCTGCCCGAGCGGATACCCAAGAGCAAGAACTTCGTCTGAACGTTTTGCTAAATCTGAATCCCCAAGTGGAAGGAATGGAATCGCGCCGAGCTCCCTGCGAATTGCTTCTAGACCATCCGGGCGCACGCGAAGCAACGCCAAATCCCGATCTGGGGAGATGCTCACAATATCCACATCAAATATTTTTTTACCCAGAGATGGAATCTGAATCCAAATACCCGTCGCCTCATTGACCACGTGCGCATTGGTGATCAGATCACCTTTATCATTAATAAAGAAGCCGCTGCCTGAAGCCGATTTTTGCACTGGAGTCTGATAGGGCTGGAATAAATCGACCTCAGTGATATTGGCAAAAATTTGCACTACCGTATCTTTTGCCCGCTCTTGAATGGGCCGCCAGATTTGGGATGATGAGGAAACAACCCGTTCAACAACGTTCTGATCCGGGGCTGAAGGCACATTCCATGCCGTTTCGCTCTTAATGTGGGCAACCGATTCTTCAAAGGATTGCTGCTGGCGATAGAGCAGAAATAAGCCTATCCCAAGCAAAAGAATGACTGCTGCCATAAAAACATAAGAAACAATCTGACGAATATTCACTCACTAACTCCTTTAAGATGTCGATCAACTAATGCGGAAAGTATACAGAAAAATGAATAATTATGCCACCCATCATGGTGGTAATAAGTTGCTAAAAAAAACGGGTAGCGGTACCCTATTTAGGTATGACACCATAATAAAAACGGTAGAATTTCGGGAAAAAACTACAATGAGTTCACCGGCAACTCTCGATAAATTAATTGCACTGTGCAAACGACGCGGCTTTGTTTTTCCATCGGCAGAAATCTATGGCGGCCTCAACGGCATCTATGATTTTGGTCCTATGGGCGTTCTTCTTAAAGAAAACATTCGGACAGCATGGCGCCGATCAATGAATTCTCTTAAATATGACGTCCTCTATCTTGAAGGCGCACTACTCGGGCCCCACGCAATGTGGCAGGCATCGGGTCATGTGGAAAACTTTCATGATCCAATGGTGGACTGTCTCAACTGCAAAAAACGTTATCGCGCTGATGACCTTGATCTAGAGAAACCGTGCCCGCATTGCGGTAAAAAGGATTGGACCGAAGTCAGACAGTTCAACATGATGTTCCAAACTGAGCTTGGCGCCTCATCGGCAAGTAGCACAATAGCCTACTTGCGACCTGAAACTGCGCAAGCCATTTTTGTGAATTTTAAAAATATTATCTCCACATGTCGGGTTAGAATTCCATTCGGTGTTGGCCAAATCGGCAAAGCATTCCGCAATGAAATCACCCCAAAACAGTTCCTCTTTCGCATGAGAGAATTTGAACAAATGGAAATGGAATTTTTCTGCAAGCCAGAGCATGCAGATGAATTTTTCACCTACTGGCTCGCAGTACGTCAGGACTTTTATAGCAAACTGGGCCTCAATATGGATCGTATTCGCATGCGTCCACATGCACCCGGTGAGCTTGCACACTATTCAAAACAATGCACTGACGTTGAATATGAATATCCATTTGGATGGAAAGAACTTGAAGGTATCGCTCATCGTGGCTCTTTTGATCTTGACCAACATATGAAATATTCTGGCAAAGATCTTTCGGTCTATGATGATGAAACAAAAGAATCCTATGTGCCAAACGTGATCGAATGCTCGGTTGGTGCGGATCGCTTGTTCCTTACCCTGCTTTTTGATGCCTACCAAGAAGATACAATTGATGGCGAAGAACGAATCGTGCTCAATCTCTCTCCTGCTATGGCACCGATTAAAGCCGCATTCTTACCGCTGACTAAAAAATTGAATGATCCCGTTATCGCGTTACACAAAAAAATCGCCCAAGCCACCGGCTTCTCAGTCGTCTTTGATGATTCAGGATCTATTGGTAAACGGTATCGCAGACAAGATGAGATTGGTACTCCCGTCTGCTTCACCTACGATTTTGATAGTGAACAGGATAATAAAGTCACAGTACGCGATCGCACAACGACGAAACAGGAACGAATCCCAATCGAAAGTATCGAACGATATTTGCGCGATCTCGTGAACAAAGAATAACAATATATAGCTAACAGCTCAGGCTCTGTGATTGAATGGGATTATGCGTAGATAAAAATACGCCAAATTCCATTCTTGGTTTTCCAGGATCAACTAAACCTGTTGGGGAAAATTGGCATCATTACCCTCATTTTCTGGACATTTTAACAATCGACAACGCATTATAGTGGTAAACGATAAGAGTGCACGTTAAAAAGTGAAAAAACTATGGTTGCAAAGCGATTAATTCAATTCTCTCCGGCCCGTATTATTTTTTTCTCTTTTTTTCTCACCATCGCGGTGGGAACTTTTTTGCTCTGGTTGCCCATTTCGCGTACCACGCCGGTTTCATTCCTCGATCTCTTTTTCACCGCAACGTCTGCAACCTGTGTGACGGGACTCTTTACTATTCCTCTGCAAGGTACTTTCACCTTTTTTGGTAAATGTGTGTTGCTTGCCCTTGTCCAGATTGGCGGTCTTGGTTTGATAACCATGACCCTTTTTTTTATCTCCCTCTTTATGGATCTGGGATTAAACGCACAGTTGATGGCTGGCCAAATTCTTGAAATTGAATCTTGGAAAAATATTAAGCGCATTTTGATTTTTATTATTCTTGTCACCCTCTACACAGAATTGATTGGCGCATTGTTAGTTTTCGCCGCCCTGCCAGAAATGCCCAAATGCGATGCGTGGCTCACCGCTCTGTTTCATAGTGTCGCTTCATTTTGCAACGCAGGATTCTCTCTTTTGACTCCCCATCCAGAAATTGTCGGTAACAATTCTCTCATTTTAATCACTACCACAGTACTCATGATTATTGGCGGACTCGGCTTTGTTACCTGGTATGAGATCGTTGAATATATCAGCTCTTTTTTTGCAAAACAGCGTCATCGCTTTTCTCTCCATAGCAAAATTATTCTCTATGCCTCCGCGATTCTGTTTGCGATCACCGCAATGCTGTTCTGGATTCTTGAACATAATAATACGTTGGCAAAAATGAGTGTCCCCGGCGGAATTCTTAATTCCATTTTTCACGCCATTTCATTTAAAAGCGCGGGATTTGTCACGACCAGTGTTGGCGATTTTCAAATCGCCACACTTTTTTTAATCATGATTGTTGGCTTTATTGGATCATCGCCAGGATCAACCGGCAGTGGTATAAAAATAACAACCTTCGTTCTCTTTTTGGCAACCATCAAAGCATCCATTCACGGCAGAACAGATGTGGAAATTGGCGGACGACGCATCCCAATTGATCAGATTTATCGGGTCGTTGCAATTATTGCGATCAGTGTTGGTTGGGTCTTGATCACAACATTCTGCCTTTTGATCACAGAAAAAGATTGGAGCCTTTTAGATACCATTTTTGAAACAAGCACCGCTTTTACCTCTCTCGGACTGAGTACCGGTATCACAAGTACGCTTTCAGTAATTGGTAAAATTTTTATTATTATTACAATGTTTATAGGAAGGATCGGCTCGTTCACAATGATTCTTGCACTGCGCATGCGCAGAAAAGAGACATCGGAATTCACCTATCCTGAAGAACGAGTTATGTTGGGTTAGGATTAAAGGGAACAGATTATGAAATTTTGTGTCATTGGCTTAGGAAGATTTGGCTATCAAGTGGCCATCGGATTGGCTGAAAATGGCATGGGTGTTATCGCCATTGATAGCAACGAAGCAATTATCGCCTCCATTCGAGATCAAGTCACTCAAGCTATTTGCATGCGCGTTACTGATGAAGCATCGCTGCGCAGCGTTGGTGTGGATGAAATGGATACGGTGATTGTGGCTATGGGTGAAAACTTTGCACAATCTATTTTAATCACAGCTCTGTTAAAAAAGCGCATGAACATCCCGAAAGTGATCGCACGCGCTATCGACGATATTCACAAAGACATTCTCAAATTGGTCGGTGCTGATCGCACTATCTTGCCTGAAAAAGCAATTGGTATCCGCTTAGCTGATAACTTGAGTTCCCCATTCATGGATCTCACGCGCTTGACAAAAGAGTTCTCCATCAGCCAAATTATTGCCCCCAAAAAATGGATTGGCAAAACAATTGCTGAATTGAATCTCTATGAAAATTATAATATTCATGCAGTTGGCATCCGTCAGGATGAGGTGATCACCTCTCTCGATCCTGAATATGTGATTGTTGAGGGCGCAAAACTCATCTTCTCTGGCAAAAATGAAGATCTTGAGAAGATCAATAAGCTTTAATAGCATCCTTCTCCATTGCAGCCGCCGAGTAAATATGGCATCATTTTACCGACGTAAAAAACATCAATGGGGATCCTATGAAGCGACTATTAATTGCCATCACGCTGCTTGCAAGCCTCCATCTTCTGGCGGAAGATTATTCCGATAAAGAACTGCCACTCGATGAATATGATACACCAATTCTCTATGCACCCTGGCGCAATAATTATATAAAAAAAATTGAGGGCCCTGAGATCACCGATGACCATTGTCCCTTTTGCAGTGAGATGAAAAGTCTTAATGGCGTTGATAACTTTATTTTGCGCAGATTCAAACACACCCTCGTGATGCTCAATCTATTTCCCTATGTGAAAGGCCATCTGCTCGTGATGCCGATAGAACACACAGGTCACCTGAAAGATCTCTCGCCCGAAGCGCGCGCCGAGATGATCGAAGTTGCAACTGCATCATTGGAAATTTTAAATGAGATGTATGGCCTTGCAGGCGCGAATGTTGGATTCAATCTCGGCAGAATTGCCGGCGCAAGCATTCCCGATCATCTGCATATGCACATCGTACCCCGTTCGACAATTCGCACATCATTCATTCAAATTATCGGCCGCACAGAGATTGCAAATTTTGATATAAGAAAAGTGTATCAAGAACTGAAACCTGAATTTGATAAGATAGTGCTACCCTAAAAAACAATCTCAAGAAGGAGAATTGAAGCATGTCAGATAAATTTAAAGTGGTATTTCTCAGTTCGCTGGCAACACTCGCCGGGCTTCACTTTAAGCAAGTGTTAATCCCCTGCACCGCATCATCCTTATCGGACTGGGTTCTCTATGCCGCCCTCTTTACCACAACTTTTCTTTGCCTTTTTTTCTTAATTGCTGAATGGCGGAAAACACGCTCCCATCAACACGATATCATCCTTATTGCCGCTAGCTGCTTTATCATCGTTACCTGCCTTAAGGATATTTATGCTTCACAGTCTCTCACCGGTCAAACGATATACTTTGTAATTTTAGCTCTCGCAATTAGTCTGCTGAGCGTGATCTTGCGGCGTTGGAAGAAATAGAAAAGGCCGGTGTTTAAACCGGCCCTCTTTAGAATCTATTGCTTGAAGCGCTTAGATCGCTTCGATGCGCACCACAGTTTTTGACTGACGATGGCCACGTTTCACACGTACTTTTTTACGACGTTTGAAACGGAAAACGATCACTTTTGGCTCTCTCATTTGGCGTACGATTGATGCCGTAATGCCACTTTTCAAGAATGGTTTACCAACTTCAACAGAACCGTCCGCGTTTTTACGCATAAGAACTGTGTCGAAAGAAACCTTAGTACCGATTTCGCCTACCAATTTTTCGATAGCAACCGTACGGCCTGCGACCGCTTGGTACTGCTTGCCACCTGTTTCAAAGATGGCATAATTTTCTTCATTCAATACTGATGGCTTTTTAGCCGTAGTCGCGGTTGATTTACGCGTCATTTTTTCCATGAATCTCAGCTCCGCTGGTTCAAAAATTTTTATGCTCAATTAAGGGCTTCGTGGGATAATTCTTATTGTAGCAAAAACGATAAAACTGTCTAGAACACGTGAACATTTAGCCATTAGTTAATTTAACTTCTTATAAACGGGGCCCTATTTCTCCTGAATCACCTGACTTTTCAGCTGCCAAACCAGGTCAAAAGCCGCCCGAGGCGATAGGTGCTCATAGTCCACTTCCTGCAATCGGCCCACGACCAATTGTGCCTCCTGGAGCTGTTTATGCAGTGCCTGAACTTGTTGACGTAGCTCCTTATTATCGGACAAGGACCGCTCATACTCAGTTATAATCGCATCATCAATGCGAGATTCCGAGATTCTGGCCACTTGGTGCCCTGCACCATGCTCCTGCAGCTCTTTGAGCAGCTCCTGGGCCCTCAAAATCACCCCACCTGGCAGTTCGGCCAGCTTGGCAACCTCCACCCCAAAGCTCCCATCGGCCACGCCACGGATCATTTTATAGAGAAATATGATGCCTTGCTCGGTCCGTTTGCTGGCAGCATAATAGCTCACGATGCCTTTATGATGCTGCTGGAGTTCCGTCAGTTCATGATAGTGGGTGGCAAATAAGCAACGTGCGCCCACCGTTTGATGAATGTATTCCACCACCGATTGGGCAATGGCCAAGCCATCAAATGTGCTCGTGCCACGGCCAACCTCATCCAGAATCACGAGGCTGTTTTTGGTTGCCTGTGTGCAGATAGCCGCCGTTTCTTCCATTTCCACTAAGAAGGTACTTTTTCCTTCTGCCACATTGTCCCCCGCACCGATACGGGTGAAAATCCGATCGAGCAGTGCCAAGTCCGCCTTGTCTGCAGGCACGAATGAACCACACTGTGCCATCACCGTGATGAGGGCAACCTGGCGCAAGTAGGTGGATTTCCCACCCATGTTTGGCCCGGTAATCACCCAGAGCGAATGGGTATTATCCAGCAAGGTGTCATTCGGAATAAAAGAATTTTGCACACTCTGTTCAACCACCGGATGGCGCCCGGCTGTAATGGCTATAATTCGTTTTTGGTTAAAAACTGGCCGCACATACCCATTATTATAGGCAAGGCGGGTAAAGCCAAAAAGTGCATCGAGATGTGCCAACCCATGGGATAATTTTCGCAATGGCGTGATATGATTCATCACCCGCTGCTTAACCCGTTCAAAAATTTGTTGTTCCACATTATTGATCTCAGTCCGCGCACGGATAATTTCTGATTGCAGCTGCTGCAACTGGGCAGTGACATATCGCTCACGCCCTACTAATGTTTGTTGTCGCACATAATGATCAGGCACAAAGGCTACATTTGTTTTCGTCACTTCAATATAATAACCATGCACTTGGTTGTAGCGAATTTTGAGCGATTGAATTCCCGTTTTTTCCTGCTCGGCCTTCTCCATCGCCACAATCGCTTGGCTGCTATTGGTCACCAATTCGCGCAGTGTGTCTAATTCTTGATCGAATCCTTTTTTGATTATCCAATCTTTGGATGGATCGTTGTTGAGTGCGCCACTCAAAATTTGATAGAGATCATCAAAATCTTCAATGTGCCGTTCAATCACCGCAAAAAGGGGCAGCGATGTTTTGTCTGCCAATAATTCGTGCAGTGTGGGAATCAACCGGAGTGCGCTATTGAGCGACAAGAAATCATTCAGATGACACCGGCGTAAGGCAATTCTGCCCACAATCCGTTCCACATCTCCCAATCCGCTCAGCACATCTTCCAACTGCTGCGTGCCCACCACATCATCAAGGAGTGAGGCGATCGCATCTTGGCGCTGCACAATCGCATCCTGATTAATGAGCGGTCGCTGGATCCATTTTTTGATCATACGAGAGCCCATTGGCGTGCGAGCATGATCCATGATAGAGAACAATGTATTTTTTCTGCTGCCATCATGCGCATTTTTCACTAACTCTAAATTCCGCTGCGTTGCCGCATCTAATAACAAAAAATCATCGGGGCGATACCACGTAATTGTTTTAAATTGCGAAAGCGCCGATTCTTGATTGCGCCGTACATAGGCATAAAAATAATAGAGCGCTAATCGAATTGCTTCTTGCTTTTCCACCGTCTCTATAAGCTGCTTATCAAATTGATCTCGTATCCAGCTGCGTGCTAATTCATCTTCTTTATGATCGGTCACATCAAGATCGAACATCGAGGTGAAATATCCCAGCTTTGAAAAACGAGTCTGAAATTTTTTCGCTGCTGCAATGCGCGGGAGCAGAATCTCATCGGGGAAAAAGCGGCTCAATTCTGATTCTAAAATCTTTTCGGATGTTTCTGCCGGAAGCACCGTGGCAAAAAGTTGCGCCGTTAACAGCTCGCCAAATAAAAGTCCCCAGGAATTTTCCGTCGGGAAAAAAGAGAACAAATAGGAAGCAGATTTCTCATCGAGTAGTTTGCTATCAGTAAGTGTTCCGGGAGTCAGCACTTGGGTGACGCCACGTCGCACTAATTTTCCTGGCGTTGGCTCTTCCAGCTGGTTGCAGATTGCAACGCTAAATCCACCTTTGACTAACTTGGTCAAATAATGATCGAGTGCATGCACGGGCACGCCACAAAGCGGAATGGGATCGCCATTATCTTTGCCACGCACGGTGAGCGCAATGCCCAAAAATGCAGATGCTTTTTTTGCATCATCAAAAAATAGTTCGTAAAAATCACCAACTTGAAAAAGCAACAATGCATCCGGATACCGCGCCCGGATTTCAAAATATTGTTGCATCAATGGTGTGTGCTTCGCCGTCTGTTTCATGAAAATAGATTCGAAAAAGAAGGATTAAACTCGTGCACCTGAGTATAGTTTAAAAGAAGAGACATGTCACATCCAAAGGGTTAGTTCACTCATTTTCATCCACTTGATCAATTGCTCGTTTTTTTTCTATCAAAAATGTATGCAATGTTGGTTTTTGTCTGAGCGATACTGCAACAAGACGAATCACGTCATTTTTATATAGAGAGTGATCGCGATGCCGCAGATTTGCTCCGCGTTCCAATAAATATCCAGCTAGGTTTGTGGTATCAACAACACTATTGGCAACATGCAACAATGCGGTGCGTCCGCCCAGATCCTGCTCTTCTAATTTTGCGCCATGATCGAGAAAAGATTGTGCCAACATAGTTTGCACTTTCGGATTCCAAAAATAGGGCAAGAACATGAGTGGATATTGGCGACTCCTGCTGCACATATTTGGATCTGCGTTATAATCGTGGACCAAACTTTGGATAAAAGAACAGAGCACGAGCTCATTGCGACAGGAACTTTCTTGGTGCTCTTGCAATTTAGCGGCATCAAAAAAATTCAATAGATGCTCTTGCCGTTCATATAATTCTTTCACTCGGTCCAAAATATGAATTAACGGAACATCATAGATAGGATCGCGAAATGTTACGAGTGCGCCATGCGCCAACAGTGATCGCGCTATAGAATAATCATAGATTTTTTTTACCGGATCATACTCGGGATGCTGAATCATCCAACCCAACATATGTTCCGGCTCGCGCGCTAAATTTTCTCGCCGTTCATTCGGATCAGCTCCTTGAACCAATGCATTTTCAACTTCATCTTTATTCTTTTCGTGCACTAAGCGCCACAACAACGTAACACCGCAATCATCTTTTTTGGTCAGCTCTCTTTTGCTGTATTTTTTCTTTTGAGGCGCCTGCGCAAAATTATGCATAGCGCCTTCCGTCTCCGGTCCAGAATCCATGGATTGCAATGGGCCAAAAAAAAGTGCCGCTAAAGAAAGCGACACATACTTTGCGCAACGTTTATAATTCATCTTCATCCCTTTTCCAAATATTCTTTTAATTTTTGCACCGCAATCCCACGCTGATTACATTTGATACGCTCTTCAAGCGGCAAACTTCCGAGCGTCACGCCACACGCATCTGGCTTGAAGACAAAATCCCATCCAAAACCTTGCTTTCCCGTTGGTTCAACAATCGTGCCATGCACTTCGCCTTCAAAAAAAAGTATCGTGTGTGCATCGGGCGCATATCCAACAACTGTTTTGCCATAGGCGCGCATATTATTAAAGCAGCATGCAATTTCATATAACTGCCGGTTGCCAATTGTTTCCAAAAACCATTTAACAAACGGACCGGGTAAACCGGGAGTGCCATCCTGCGATTTCAAACAATCCATATAGACCGCAGTATCCTCGACTATAATCGGTGCGTTGCATTGTGCAAGTGCATGCTTAATTTTATAGGCCACCACTTCGCGCATGTCGAGCGATTGAATTTCAGGAAGCTCCATACTTTTCGCGTGAACATACGGAATAATCGCCTGCACTTCTTCCAACTTTTTTTTGTTGCCGGTAATAAACGTGATTGGTTCTAATTTTGTTTTCATGATGCCACCCTATGAAAAAACGGCGCCCTTAATGACGCCGTTCAGTATTGCATTAAATCAAGTTCTATGACAATTGATTTGCTATTGCGAGCAACATGTGTGGATCAATCCACTGGCTTCCTTCAACCTGCGCAAAGCGTGCACATTCATGCTGCATCACAAGAAAGAGTGAATCGAGATGGTAGGCAAGCAACGCATTATTTTGCGTGATAGCACTTTCAATAGAAAGTAGTTTTTGATTGCATTCATCAAAGAGCTCGCGTGCAATAATATGCGCATCTTCCTGCGCTTCTTTAATGCTCAACCGATCAGCCTTCCATTCCATAAATCCAATCACCTGCTCACACTGTTTTGCCAGAAGAGCTGTTTGTCTTTTGAGAATAAAGTGCTGCTTCTCTTCAAATGCGATGCCTTCCAAAGATGCCTTTTGCGCATACCATGCCAGGCCACGAATTGTTGCGGTGTAGGGCGCTTGAGTCATGACGCACCACAAAATTGTTTCTTCTTCCATCACATGTTTCATTTGATTGGCCACCGCGCCGCCAATCACACTCGTTGTGGCAAATTTACCAAAATTTAACCAGGTACCGCCACTCGTGATCCAATTGCCAAATTGGGTGAGATAGCCATCACTACTTGCCGCAGCTTGAACAGCGTTTGCCACCGCAGTGCCATCGCCAAAGAAAGAATCGTAGACTGAATAGGCAGTGTAGAGCACAACACCCGCAATCGCCAACTTGACCCCTTTACGACCAAGGTCACGTTGTTTGATTTGCTGAGAAAATTCTTTTTTATATTCAGTGATATGGTCTGGTGAAAGCTTCTGATCGCCACATGCAACAGGTTGCACAAAGGCCATTGAACAAAGGAGCGCTAAAGAATACAAACTTTTTTTCATACACATTCCTATAGTTAAAATAAAACGCGTAGCTCCATAGCTACGCTTCATTATCCTGCTTTCTCTTTTCGGGTAAGTGTACTCAAAGGCTCAAAAATCACAACTTTGTATATTTAGTCGAGCGGCCTTTTGCTTTGTCGATAGGATATTTTTTCTTCGCTTCTTCCAACTTCGTCATGAAAGCAGATGCGAGATCAATCTTGCATGCATTAGCAAAGGCTGCAATCAAAATTAAAATATCAGCACACTCATCTTCTATTTCTTTCCGATTGTTTTCTAGCTCTTTAAAAGATGCCGCATTATTTTCAGCCCACACAAACTTTTCCATAAGCTCGCCTGCTTCTACGGCAATCTTCATAGATAAGTTTTTTGGCGAATGGAATTGATTCCAATCCCGCTCGTCCACCACTTTTTGCATGAGCAATTTGAGATCATTCAGCGTTGTTTGTGTGTCGTTCATTATTATTTCATAACCAGTTTGAGATACCGTCCCGTGAAACTTTCGGGATGCTGCGCAACTTCTTTTGGAATGCCATGCGCCACGATTCTGCCGCCTTCTTCACCACCTTCCGGACCCAAATCGATCAGATAGTCCATGGTTTTTAGAACGTCCAGATTGTGCTCGATAATAATCATCGAGTTGCCTTTATCGACTAAGCGATTGAGCACGTGGAGCAATTTTTCAATGTCATTATTATGCAGACCGGTTGTTGGCTCGTCAAGAATATAGAGCGTGTCGCTGCCCCGTTTTGCCAACTCATTAACCAACTTGATACGTTGCGATTCGCCACCAGAAAGCGTGTTTGATTCTTGGCCAAGCTTCAAATAATCAAGGCCAACATCGCACATCAGCTGCAACCGTTTTTTCAAATTGCTATGCGCTTCGAAAAAGTGCACCGCTTCATAGGCAGTCATATCAAGCACTTCGGCAATATTTTTGCCTTTATACATAATTTGCAATGTTTCTCGATTGTATCGTTTGCCACCGCATGATTTGCACACGACTGTCACTTCAGGTAAGAAGTGCATCTCAACGGTGACTGAACCATCACCCTTACATTCAAAGCATCGTCCGCTAGCCACGTTGAAGCTGAATCGCCCAACTTTATAGCCGCGTGCATTACTCTCTGGCAATGAGGCAAATAATTTTCTAATCTCATCAAAAATACCCAAATAGGTTGCCGGATTTGATCGTGGTGTCCGCCCGATTGGACTTTGATCAATCACCACCAAACTTTGCAACGCTTCTGCGCCTGCAAGCTCCGTGCCACCTTTTTTCGAGCGTGATTTACGTGTGTATCCGCCCATATCGCGCTGTAATGCCGGAACTAATTCCTGCATAATGAGCGTACTTTTTCCTGAACCAGACACACCGGAAATGCCGCACAAAACGCCAAGCGGAAATTCTACCGTGAGATCTTTGAGGTTATTTTGCGATGCATGCTCAAGGATGAGAAAACCTTGTGGGCGCCGTAATGTTTCTGGAATTTGGATTTCCCGCTCACCACTCAAATAGGATCCAGTTAATGAATTAGGATTTTTTTGCAACTCTTCTGGCGATCCTGCGGCCGTCACTTGGCCACCAAGAACACCCGCTGCAGGGCCCATATCAATGATGTAGTCTGCCACGCGCATGGTATCAATATCATGCTCCACGACCACGAGCGTGTTGCCCTGATCGCGTAATTTTTTGAGTGTTTCAATCAGACGATCATTATCCCGCTGATGCAAACCAATACTTGGCTCATCAAGAATATAGAGCACGCCACTGAGCGCAGAACCGATTTGGGTTGCCAGGCGAATACGCTGCCCTTCACCACCAGACAAGCTGCGCGCTGAACGATTGAGCGTCAGGTATGCAAGGCCAACATCGAATAAGAATTGCAGACGGCTCTGAATTTCTATAAGGAGCATCCGCGCAATTTCGTGCGAACGAGCATCGAGCTGCAAATCTTTGAAGAAATCCAGCAACTGTTTGATCGATAGCGATGAAAGCTCATAAATGTCTTTACCACCAACGGTTACCGCGAGCGCATTCTTGTTCAATCGTTTGCCACCGCACGAACGGCAGGTGTGCACTTTTGCATATTTTGGACCAAAGAAATCTGGATATTTTGCCTTCCACGAATCGGGATCGTTCTCTTGCCATGGCCATTCGTGGGTGGAACCCAAACCTTGGCAATTATGGCAGGCGCCGATAGGCGAGTTGAAAGAGAACAGGCGCGGTTCCAATTCCGGCATCGCTTTGGAACAGTTGATACACATACTGTTACACGAATAGAGATGCTCTTTATCGCCAACGATCACTTTGCACGTGCCGAGCGCATGCTTGAATGCTCGCTCAACCGCTTCGGTCAAACGTGCGCGATCATCGAGAGAAACTTCTATCGAATCAACGAGCAGATCAATCGAATGTTTGTAGGTCTTGCCGAGACGAAGCGCCTTAATTTCATCTTCTGAATTAAATTTATATTTTTTGCCATCGATGATAAACCGATAGAATCCATTCTGGAAAAGCTGTGATAGCTCTTTATGGAATTCACCCTTTTTCTGGTTGGCGATCGGTGCCGCGATAGTGATTGTTTGCCCAGCAAAGTTATCCAGTAAAAGTTGGGTGATGGTATCTGCCGATTCTGCGCTGATAGGCAGGTGGCAGTCTGGACAATTCACCTTGCCAATACGAGCATAGAGGACCCGAAGATAATCATACACTTCGGTGATGGTGCCGACTGTTGAGCGCGGGTTTTTGCTGACCGTTTTTTGCTCAATGGCAATAGAGGGGCACAAACCATCGATGCGATCCACATCTGGTTTTTTGGCGATCCCTAAAAATTGACGGGCATAGGAAGAGAGCGACTCCATGTAGCGCCTTTTACCCTCTGTGTAGAGAATATCAAGGGCGAGAGAACTCTTGCCTGATCCTGAGGGACCGGTGATTACGGTTAATTTATCTTTGGGAATGGCCACATCGATGTTTTTAAGATTATGCTCACGTGCGCCGAAGACTGTGATCCATTGCCGCTTTTTGAGGTCTTTTGTATCCACAGATTGGGTACCTATTAGAAGGTGAAAAAGGGCTTACGGGCATTTTGTTAATCAATCATTTAGTATACTAGATAACTTCTCGTGCGTAAATCAACCCATTGCAACCTGATTCTTGGGGATTCTCTTTTTGATCGAGACGTTGCCTTTTGAGGCAAAAGCCCTATACTAATGGTGTCTCTATCCCTGCTTTTAATGTGCAGGGCCCCCGAAATTGAATTTTGGGGATTGAAATTAGTATCCGGGGTCCCCGAGATTTATCTTGGGGATAATTTATGGTGGATGTAGCTCAGTTGGTAGAGCACCAGATTGTGGCTCTGGTTGTCGTGGGTTCGATCCCCACCATTCACCCCATTTTTTTGACACAGAAAAAAGGAAAATAAAAGATGTGTAATGTAAACATGAATATACGCGGAATCGTCTTGGTTGTAATCGGTGGCGCAATGTTAGCCAACGCATTATTCGGTGTCGCAATTCCAATGCCGTCGCCTATGGTGATTTTTGGTGCACTCCTCGTCTACCTCGGCGTGGTTGCTCTCTGCGGAAAAGGTCGCTGTTAAATCTGCAATTAAACTTGCAAAATCTAACAAAACCAGTACATTTACTCTCATATATTTTGAAATTCAGTCTTAAAAACTTTCTCCATGTCGGGATGTGGCGCAATTGGTAGCGCACTCGCTTTGGGAGCGAGGGGTTGCCAGTTCGAGTCTGGCCATCCCGACCATCTTCTCTCCATTCACAGGTTCGAATTTAAAAACCCACACATTTTATTGTGTGGGTTTTTTTGTTTGCTTAGCGAGTGATAGCGTGCGAAAAAAAATTATTCCTACGGCTTAGAAATGTGAAAAACCGCAAATGGATAATGGACAACATACTCCCTACCCAATGAAGATTCACTTCCTTCCCACTTAGCAATCGATGCAAAATGAGCCCTATCAACATGGACGAGTTTTAAGCCCGCTGTCTTTATTGCATCTTCGTAAGCTTGTTCAGAATGATAAAAATTAGGCACAGCCAATCCGGGAATTTTGCGCCAAATAGCAGCTCCTTCTTCCAACATGCTTTCATCATCAACATGAATCACCTGTCCATTCTGAGTCACAAAGGTACCTCGAAGCACGTGTGTTAATGTATTGAGCTTGCTCAGTACAGATTGCGCATCGTTTCCATCGATGTTTGGTAATAGTTGATTTATTGTACTATTAATTTCCCCATCAGTGCCGTCGGTAAACAACATGGCAAAAGATGCTGGTGCGGTAATAATTGCACTACCACCCGGCTTGAGCACGCGATACAATTCGCGAAAATGTGCCGCAAAAACATCGAGGGGCAAATTGCATCCAACATTGATACTTATTGCGCAATCAAAAAAATTATCTTCATAGGCAAGTGCAGCAACACTCCCAATGGAGAATTCGATACGGTCATCAACTCTCGCTTGCTGCGCCGCTTCGATCGCGCGATCAATCATGCCTTTTTGCAAATCAATACCCCAAACTCGCGCACCATATTGCGCTGCATAGATGGACCATGGGCCAGCGCCACATCCAGCATCAAGCAATTTTTTGCCGTCGAGTGTTTGTAATGTGGGAATAAAAAAAGGATCGAGAAATAGTGCACCATCCGCACCATGCTTACTCTTTGCATACGCAGAAACGCCATCGGCAAGATATGCGGTTCCTTGTGAACTATGCGCATGTTGCGCAACCATCTGCACACTGGCAACGAGCACGAGTGATAGAATAAATAATCTACGCACAAATATTTTTTGCATAATACATTCCTGATTTTTGCCGGAACAAGTACACTAATTTCAAAACTCGTAGGTTACATGATTCTTGCACCTACGGCAACTCAGGGTAGACTAAGCGACATGGCAACATTAAAAATAAAAAATTATCTTCATTATTTTGATTGGGTCAGCTTCATCCTCACCATACTTTTGTGTGGCATTGGTCTTCTATTTGTGTTCAGCGCAACCTACACTCCCGAACAACCATTTTCCATTTTTGCAAAAAAACAGATCGGTGGATTGATTGGCGGTTTAGCAGTCTATTGGCTTGTGGCACTCACTGATCACCGCGCACTCATGCGATGGGGCTATGTTGGTTATTTCTTGGTGATTGGATTGCTCATCTTCACGCTGATTAAAGGATCAATTGGTATGGGTGCGCAGCGATGGATCAATCTCGTGTTCATTAAAGTGCAACCATCTGAACTTGCAAAGGCGCTCTTTCCTGCATTTGCGGCATACCACTTTTTTCAGTGCAGCGACAAAAAAAATAATTCGCGATCCTATACGTTGTGGGAAAAATTTGGCCCCGTGTTAGTTGTTATGGGCATTAGTTTTTTGCTCATCGCAAAACAACCCGATTTGGGAACCGCACTTGTGCTCGTCTTTTCCGGCTTTTTTCTGCTCTGGCTTGCCGGATTGCCAAACAAATTTTTTCTCTATGGTGCACTCGTGTGCGGACTTGCAACGCCCATTTTGTGGCAAGGATTAAAGCCGTATCAGAAAAAACGCATCGCCGTTTTTTTGGGCGAAGGTGAATCGCGTAAAGAGCGGTATCAAATAGAACAGGCAACTATCGCCATTGGTTCCGGCGGCATGATCGGCAAAGGATTTTTGCAAGGCACTCAAAACAAATTGCGCTTTTTGCCCGAAGGCAGAACCGATTTTATTTTTGCGGTGGTGTGTGAAGAATTTGGATTTTTTGGCGCCGTGCTTTTATTGTGCATCTATGCATTTTTGTATGCACGATTATTTTTCCTCATCAGTTCAATCACACAATTGCACATGCAACTTCTGGCCATCGGCATCCTGATTCAAATCATGATCTCAACATTGATTAATATTGGTATGGTACTTGGATTGCTCCCGATTGTGGGCATCCCACTGCCGCTTTTAAGCTATGGCTTGAGCAATTTATGGGTGACTCTTGGCAGCCTGGGGTGGTTGCAGGGTATTATTATGCAAGAATTTTATCTGAGTGGTTACGGGCTCAAACCCATGCGGAGATCATAACGATGTATGAATTACAAGAATTAGATCTCATCACCCTGCAAGAAACTGCGGAAGATCGTTCACACGATTTTCACCCGACGAGCTTTGATCAATATTTGGGACAAGAAGAGCTCAAGAAAAAATTAGACGTCTACACTCAAGCGGCAAAAATGCGGAATGAACCGCTTGATCACATGCTGCTCTTTGGTCCACCCGGTTTGGGAAAAACAACTTTGGCGCAAATCATGGCGCATGTTATGGGCGTGAATATCAAAATTTGCAGCGGCCCGATGCTCGAGCGCACTGGCGATTTGGTTGCAATTGTTTCCTCAATGGAGAACCGCGACATTTTATTTATCGATGAAATTCATCGCATGCCATCGAATGTGGAAGAAGTGCTTTATAGTGCGATGGAACATTTTCGTGTGGACGTGATTATCGGTCAAGGTGCTGGTGCAAAATCGGTGAGTTTGCCAGTCAATCCCTTCACACTCATTGGCGCAACCACCAAAACCGGCATGCTTTCTGCTCCATTGCGCAGTAGATTTGGCATCACCGAGCGACTCGATTTTTATTCCGATGATGAATTGCAAAAAATTATTATGCAAAGCGCCAACTTTCTAAAACTACAATTGAGCGAACATGGCGCGAGCAACATCGCCCGCTGCTCACGCGGCACTCCCCGCATTGCAAAAAAAATGCTCCGGCGCGTACGCGATTTTGCGCAAGTGAATAATCGCAACGTTGCCGATGAGGAATTAGTGCAGCAAGCGCTCACCTTTCTGGGCATTGATAGCGAAGGTTTGTGCAAGGTGGACAATCTCATTCTGCAAAAGATGATGGAAAATTTTAATGGTGGGCCCGTTGGATTGGAAACGATTGCATCACTCATCGGCGAAGATGCGGAAACAATTGAAACGGTCTATGAGCCCTATTTGATGCGCAAAGGCTATCTGGAAAAAACGCCACGAGGCCGCCAGATTCCGCACAAGAAATTACCGATGCTCAAAAAGAAATTCTTGGGGCAAGATACATTAATTTGAAGCTGACGCAATCTTGAAACCTCTTTTGTGTAACTCTGCGGCTATAGCATCCGCAACTTTTTTATTTTCTTGATGGGACCAGTGCGGGTCCTCTGCTTCAAAACCCATATCAATATATTTATACGTCACCATAAGCTCTTTATCTGACAACTTGCTAATGCTGGATTGAAGCAATGCGTCATCAAGACGTTTCAGATCATTCAAAAGCAGTTTTATATAATCGCCGTAAGAGTTTTTGTCGTTAGATTTTTTCATTCCAAATGCTATTTGGTCAGCGTATCTTGCTAACGCTTCATGCTTCCTATCCGCCTTCCTTACTGCCTCCGCTGCCAACCGTTGCTGTCGTTGCCTGTAAAGATAAGTCCCGCCTAGAGCACATGCCGTTGCCACACCCGCCGCGCAGGCCCGTCCCTGCCACGATTCAGGCAATTTCGATACGAACCAGGTTGTCATATCGCTCCACCAACCTGCCGACGCCTCCTGGGCACACATTAAAAGTGTCAGAACGAGCATTGTACGTTTCATCTTCATGATTAATCCCCCTAAGACTTTTTTATAGACCCATCCCCATCTAATCCTAATTGTAATAAAATCAGGGTGGGGTATAGCAAGGGTTTGTGGGATTAAAAAAAAGACGGCCCCGGAGGACCGCCTTCGTTATTAGTTATGATGGGGCCCCCATTTTGAATGGGGATAAAATTATTACTGCACCGTAATCACAATCACCGAAATATTATCGAGACTATCGAGTCTATAGGCCGCATCACGCATTTGCCATGCGAGCGATGCGAGGATGCCCTGTGTACCACCAACTTCATTATCTGGCAATTCGGGACCTTTCCCTTCAATCATCTGCAAATCGCGATAATAATCTACCGCTTCTTGGGTCGAAAAGACATCCCACAATCCATCGCATGCCATGATAATAGTGTCGCCCGATTTCAACGCAACTTTTGCATATTCAGATTCTGCGATAACGGCACCGGGAGAATCATTTTTCGCATCAAAATCACCAAGAGTTCGCGCAGGCATCATTCCTGAAACGCGGCGAACTCCTTCTGGCCATTCAACAATCTCTGCGCCAACTTTTTCTGCACGCGCAATTTCCTGTTTATTAAACCAGTTATGATCTTCTGATTCTAATTTTATTTTTCCTTTTTTATCAAACACAACGATCCGAGAATCGCCTGCCCAATTGACGTGCAACACATTATCCACCGTGATGCGCGCAACAAGTGCAGTGGTTCCCGCGCAGCGTGCAATGGCTTTTGGCTTTAATAAATTTTCAGCTCGTTTCAAAAGATTTTCTGTGGAAGTTGAATATCCATACGCAGTGATATAATCAACCACCATCTCAGCAACAACCAATCCCGCATTGTGTTTACACGGTTTTTCGCAGCAGGTACCATGGCCATCAAAGATGGCAAAGAGCTTGCCATTCGATTGCTCAAAATCAAGAATGTGAGCATCCTGCATCTCGGGGCGTATACCCTGGCGCCATGCAGCTCCCCATTGAATTTCTAGACCAGAAATCGAAGAGATGGATAGGAGCAGTACGAGCAAAAATGACGATTTAGCATGCAGTTTGTACATGGCAACCTCACTGATTATAGGGGTTTGGATCTCTAGCACCAGGCTATACCAATCCTATTAATTACACAAAAGGGCTCCGGAATTGCGGAGCCCTCTTTGATCACACGCATTATATTTTTAATTTAACGTGTCCAAACTTTTCAATTTTTCTTCTATCTCAGAGATATCAGCCAACAATTGTTTTTTTGTTTTTTCTCGCCTATACCATTTATTTGCTTGTCGATGTTTTTTTATTAATTTTGCGCTTAGATTTTTTTGTACTGGAATAGCCGCTTCTTGAGCTCTCTCTTTAAGAACTTGATCGAACTCTTCACTCGTTTTTGATATTCGCACGGCTATTAACTCACGATAAATTTCTAATTTTTCTTTCTGCCATCTTTTCGTTGCCTTACGATGAGCTTTGTTATAGCCATCTGAATGCCCAAGTGAATTCCCAACCGCAAATGAAACAACATCAAAGTTATAGCGCTTGGGGATATAAAGACCTCCCGCATTTGATCTTGCAACGGCAACAGGTCGAATCAGACCCGAACCCTTTTGCATAGCAAATAGAGTTGGTGAAAAAATGAGCAATGCATAGATACTCAAAGTACGCATAGTCTTCCTTTTTGGGAATTATAGAATTTGTAAAAGCTCGTATAATATAAACAAAGCAGATAAATTTTACAAAGAGAGGGCTCCGGAATTGCGGAGCCCTCTTTGACCAACCTTAATTATGAATTCCTACTCAGTCTTCGATCTCTTCGCGGTAGGTTGATAAGGCTGTGGTGCCTGAGGCTGTGCTTGGACTAGTTCAGCATTATTTATTATCCGTCTTATATTTGCCTCAACCTGTCTTTGTAATATGGCTTGTGATTCAGGGTTATCCAGATTAAGCAAATCGATAATGTCTAGTGCATTTGATAAATCTGCCCAATCTCGCGCCGTTCGCCCACTGTTTGATCGAGCAGCTGTCAATAGTCGCGCTTGCGCCATAATCTTTGGCATCTGTTCTTCCACCAATTTATTGATTACATCTTGGCCAATGAATTTACGAATATCAGAAGGCATTTGCCTACCCAGACCCTCACCGGCTGCTTTGTGTTTGAGAGCACTCAATAGACCAAATACATTTTCGCGGATAGCCTTGCGCTCAGCAACTGGAATGAATGTTAAAAGTTCTAATACTATTTCAAATTGTCTCGGCCTTGTACCAAATGAAGCTGCATACATCAATGCTGTCGAACCATCCCCACTGGCCACATTTACATCAGCTCCCCGATCAAGCAGAAGCCTTACTACTTCAATTTGCCCGCGGTGAGCTGCTACAATCAGTGCCGTATTATTATCTGGGGCTATGGCATTTATATCAGCTCCCCGGTCAAGCAAAAGCCTTACTACTTCAACATGACCATTTTCAGCAGCCGCTACTAAAGGAGTCTTTCGGTTAAAATCACCATTCACATCAAATCCATAATCAAGAAACGTTCTAACCTGATCAATCCCCCCGGTTTCTGCGGCCATTATGAGCAGAGATTTTTTCATATCATTCGTTAAAACTAATTCCAAAGGCACCCTCTGCGGAACATCCATCCCAAACGCCAATTGCCCACCGAGCACTATGATCATTACTATTATTTTTTTCATCACCAGTCTCCCCTAGAAAATGTAATCAACTTTAATTACTTATACTACTACTTCTTCTTCAAAAAACTTTGTGCTTTTTCCTTCGCACGCTGATACCAACGTTTTGGTTGTGCACTTTGTTCAGGAAATGCAGGAAGAGGATTTGCCGCTATTCGTTTTATATTTGCCGCAACTTGTCTGAGCAATATCGCCTGCGATGCAGGGCTATCCAAATCAAGCAAATCAGCGATGGCCTGGTAATCATTTGCATGGCCCATATTACTTAATTGGCCCATAATCCTTAAATTGCCAGCTGCAGCCTGATGCCGCAATCGCAACATAAGCTCGCGTGTCGTGCCAGTGGATATATAGGCATCATTTGCTGATAGTAACAGCCGCGCCCGCTCTAAAACACGCGGCATTAATTGTTGAGCTAACCGATTGATTTCTTCTTGACCAACTAACTGACGAATATCACGAGGCATTTTCTTGCCCAGCTCTTCACCTTTTCTTTTGAGAGCAGTCAATAGGCCGAGTACATTTTCTCGTATAGCCTTGCGTTCAGCAAGGGGAATGAATGTTAACAATTCTAATACCACGCCGAAATTCCCCACAGCCGCTGCGCGCCCCAACACCGTGTGTCTTGGTCCCCCAATACCACCAACGGATGATACCGCATTAATATCAGCTCCATGATCAAGCAAAAGCCTTGCCACTTCAACAGGACCATGACCTGCCACAAATAAAAGAGTTATACCGTTAAGCTCTGCATTCACATCGACTCCCTGATTAAGGAGGGCTTCAACTTGAGGAAGATTCCCGGTCTCTACTGCCTTGAAGAGCTCAGATTTTTTCATATCACTGGTTGAGGATGCCTCTAACGGAACTGCCCGTGGCACATCCATCCCAAACGCCAACTGCCCGCTGAGTACCATGATCATTACTATTATTTTTTTCATCCCAATCCCCTCTAATATTAGACAACGAAGATTCAACTTATCCTAAATTGTAATAAAAACAGGGGAATGGAAACTAGAATTCAGTGATTCTTTAGGAAAGAACTAAAAAAAGAGCTCCGGAATTCCGAAGCTCTTTTTCATCACAATAGCTTACCATCACCATTTTTTAGATTTCATTGAATTTTAAGGTGGCGCTATCCATAATTTAAAAAAAATTAAACCTCTCTAAAGAAAGCACGTTCATGCCTAGAAGTCACTATGCCCTTCTCGCACTCGGACTCGTCACTACTCTTTCTGCGCACACAGAATCGCTCCTTGAAAGTGCAGCACTACGCAATATCAGACAAATAACGTTTCCCTCCATGGGTTTTGAAAAGGCGGGAGAATCATATTTTTCACCTGACGGTAAAACATTGATTTTCCAGGCAGTGCCAACAGGGAAAAAACAGTACCAAATTTATTCGATCGCCCTCGAAGGCGGTGACCCGCAACTAATCAGCACGGGGCGCGGCGCATGCACCTGCGCATTTTTTCGACCCGATGGAAAAAAAATTATATTTGCATCGAGTCATGAAGCACCCGAGGCTTCTGAAGGTGATGATTCAGCAGTTCCTGGATACAAACGGGACACGAACAATTATTCTTGGGAATTCACGCCCTACATGAATATTTATGAAGCAAATCCAGACGGCTCCGAGCTGGTCCCATTAACTCACGGTCCCGCATACCATGCCGAATGTGCATATTCTGCCGACGGTTCTCGCATTGTATTTGCAAGTAACTGCTCTGGACATATGAATATTTATACTATGAATTCAGATGGCTCGAATATCCAACAGGTGACGCACACAAGCAATGCGTATAACGGTGGACCATTTTTTTCACCCAATGGCAGCAAAATTATTTACCGCGCAGATTATGAAAAACAACATTATCTCCAAATTTATTGCACTGATAGTTATGGCAACCAGATCCACCAAGTAACGATGAATGGCGCAATAAATTGGGCACCATTTTGGCATCCGAATGGAAAGGTGATTGCGTTTACCACATCCCTGCATGGCCACGCGCAATATGAGATATATTTGCTCAATATTGAAACAAATGTTTCTCAGCGTTTAACCTATAATGCAGGATTCGATGGATTGCCAAGCTTTAATAAAGATGGCACTCAAATAACATGGACATCAAAACGAGGTCCTGATAAAACATGCCAGATTTTTGTTGCTGATTTTATTATGCCAGAAAATCTATAAAGGAAGTTGATGAAAAAAATAATTGTAATTTCGCTGCTTGGCGCCTGGGCGCTTTATGCCGATAATCAAACAACTGATTTGAGTCCAGTGTTTGTGGATGCGCCACTGCCTTTTACCATCAGTATCCAATCGGCAGAATTCACTCTACCAATGGGAATACAATCGGGAGCTGCCGCACAATGTGGATCAAAGTATCTTTTTATAGCTGGCAGAATAAATGGTCTACACAATTTCAATAATGATACTAATAATTTTCCACCGAATCAGCAGAACACAACCGTTTTTGTTATTGATCCATGTAAAAAAAGCGTCGTCACTCGCTCGCTGCTTGATCCATCATCAGGATTAACGCAGGAACAAATTGATACTCTTTCTGTCACCAGTCCGCAATTCTATCAGCATCATAAGACCTTATACATCACGGGTGGTTATGGTGTGGACACAAGTACCGGCAATTTTTCCACGAAAGATACACTGACTGCGATCGATGTTCCTGGCCTTATCCATTGGGTAACTCATCCAAACTGTTCATCACGCGCAGTTGACTATATCCGACAAATTTCAAACCCGGTGTTTCAGGTGACAGGCGGTCATATGTTTCAGGTGGGCAAAAATCCAACCTTGCTCATGTTAGGTCAAAACTTTACAGGTTTTTATACTCCTAACACAACGGGCGACTACACCGAACAAATACGCAGATTTCATATTATTGATGATGGCAAATGTCTGAATGTGATAGTCGAACGAGCAACATCACCTGATCCTAATTATCGCCGCAGAGATTTAAATATTATCCCAATTATAAAATTTTGTTGTCATAAAAAAAAGACTCCCGCATTTGTGGCCCTCTCTGGTGTGTTCACGGAATCTGCTGGCGCCTGGACAGTTCCTATCGAAATTTCCGCATGTGGAAATCCACATATGGCAGATCCAGACCTTGCGACCACATTCAAGCAAGGCATGAATAACTACAACAGCGCTCATGTTGAATTGTTATCAAAAAGAGGCAATATCTACTCAATTTTGTTTGGTGGCATCACTTTCGAATATTATCAAGATGGTCAATTCTTTACCGACGCAGAGCTTCCCTTCACCAATAACGTGACGGTCGTCAAACGCAATAAAAATGGACGATATCAGCAATATTTATTACCAACCGAATATCCTACTATTGTGTCGACTGCATCTAATCCAGGAAACGTGCTCCTGTTTGGCGCTGGTGCGAAATTTATGCCCGCACCCGATATACACATATATAAGAATGGCGTTTTAAAGTTGAAAAAAATCAAAAAACCAACCGTTATTGGGTACATCATAGGGGGCATTCAAAGTACCCTGCCTAACACCAATTCATCTTCCGACTCTGCCGCATCACCCTATGTTTTTAAAGTGATACTAACGCCAACATTTAATGAAATAAATCTCAGCTAAAAGGCACAGAACATAAACTCATCTGAAAATCGACAAAGTATCAATCCCAGGGCATACTTATTGAGAATACACAAAGCATCAAACTTCTTTCAGTGCAACTTTCGGAGATTGTACCCATGTCAGGGCATAATAAGTGGTCACAGATAAAGCATAAAAAAGCAAAATCAGACGCCAAAAAAGGCAAAGCGTTCACCAGCCTCATCAAAGAAATTACCATGTCTGCGCGTGCGCATGGCGGCGATCCTGCCAACAATGCTCACTTGCGCCTGCTGATTGAAAAGGCAAAAGAAATTAACATGCCCAAGGAAAACTCCGATCGTGCCATCAAGCGCGGTACTGGCGAACTTCCTGGCGTGCATTATGAAGCAATGCGCTATGAAGGCTATGGCCCCCATGGCATTGCAATCATCGTCGATGCTCTAACCGATAATAAAAATAGAACTGTTGCCAATTTCCGCCGCATGTTTTCCGAAAATAACGGCTCACTGGGCGATACCGGAACTGTCAGCTGGATGTTCAAACAATGTGGCGTGCTGCGTGTGCCACAAAATGGTTTGAGCGAAGATGATCTTCTTGAAAAACTAATCGATTTTGATGTGCAGGATATCAACTTGCAAGACGGCACCTTCTCTATTATCTGCGATGCAAAATCTCTCGATGCGGTCAAAAAAGCGCTTGAGGCTGAAAAACTCAAAGTGGAAAGCGCGGAACTTGAATGGGTCGCAAAAGATAAAATGGAACTTTCTGAAGCAGATAGTGAAAGCGTAATTAATCTACTCACGGCGCTTGATGATCATGATGATGTACAGCACGTGTATACAAACTTAGCGTAATTAGGAATCTCTGTATGATACAAAGCATGACCGGATTTGCTTCAAAAACGTTCATCCTGCAGATGGACAAAGAAAATAAAACGAATGTCACCATGTCTATCAAGGCATTAAATTCCCGCTTTTTCGAAGCGAATTGCAAACTGCCGCATGCTATTTCTCATCTAGAAACCGAATTCGTTAAAGTGATGAAAAACAAACTGCGCCGCGGATATGTGCATTTGGTTGCGCATATTGAAAACAAAAGTTTGTTCAAGGGACCGGTTGAAGTTGCGCTATCCACCGTGCAAAGCTATGTGGATGGTATCAATGCCATCAAAGAAAAATTTGGCATCAAAGATGAAATCAGACTTGATCACATCGTGTTGCAACAAAATATTTTCAGTGTTGCCGATCAGCCAATCGATGATTCCATTACGCAAACCCTCATCGATGCCGTAGAAGAATTGTGTGACCAAGTTATTCACGCCAGACTCGTTGAAGGCGCCACCCTGCTCAAGGATTTTGAACTGCGCATCGCAGCGATGGACAAAGAAATTGATTTAATCACCAGTCGTGCAAAAGATTTGATCGAAGAGCACAAACAAAAAATTCATGCTGCCATCAAAGAGATTGGCGAAGATGAAAACTCAATGGCTGATGCACGCAAAAGCGCGCTATTCACCATGCTTGATAAAATGGACATCCATGAAGAGATCGTCCGCTTTAAGAGTCATCTGCACAATTTGAGTGGCTATCTGAAAAATGATGCGGTTGAAAAAGGCAAACAACTTGATTTCACCCTACAGGAACTTGCACGGGAAATTAATACCATTGCAGCAAAATGCGCCGATGCTACCATCAGCGCACATGCGATCAATATCAAAGTTGAAGTGGAAAAAACCCGCGAGCAGGCACAAAATATCGTTTAGAGTTTTGCCTGTGTTTTCACGTGACTCTTGAGCATATTATACACGATTCGTTCATACTCATTTTTTGGTTTTGTTGCGTCAAGGAATCCGCGAACATAGGTCCATGCCGCGTAATTCATTCCCGCATTACTATAATGCATCGTAGCAATGCATCCATCCTCCACGTGCTCCGGACCATGATTACCAAAGGCTTTTTGAAGCGCGATGGACATAGTCTCTTTTGTGGCAACTTGCTGTTCTGGCTTCTTTGTTTCGCCAAAAATTGCACCTAATTCCTGTTTGAGCCTCTCCGCAAGCGCCTTTTCTGCGTTACTTTCCATACAAAAAATTGTAGGCGTTGCTAAAAAAACCGTAGCCAATAAAATCTTCTTCATACCAATAATCCTCATACGTAAAAATTGTTTAGAGTTTTGCTCGTGATTGCAAGCGATCTCTCAATTGCTCGAGCAGTATTTTTTCATGCTCTTTATACACTGGATTTTTCCTCAACGCATCAACAAATCCAGCAACATACGCCTGTGCATCAGGGGTTATCTCTTTTGCATGACATTGATTGACCACATCAACACACGCATAACTCACATGCTCGGACCCTTGATGACCAAATGCTTTTTGCAGCGCACCAGAGATGCTTTTACGGGTCACCTCCCGATCCAGTAATTTTTTGTGTTGCGTAATCTCGCTCAGTTCAGCTCGGAGAGTTGCCGCAATCGTATCACCCATTCTCCCTTCTGAATTCATACAAAAAGTCGCGGGCATTGCAAAAAGTGCCACTAAAAATAATTTTTTCATGCTCATAACCCTTATGTGTAGAAATAAAATTGCATAAATTGTATCGCTCATTAGAACTAATGCAAGCCTATGTTCATCTTTATTGCTACCACAATTTTTAGAGTTTTGATCGGAACGGGTCCTGTTGAAGTTTCAGGTGTTGAAAGCGACCTCTCAACACGTACGCCACTATTCTTGCATGCTCCTTGAGAGAAGATGGATTTTGTACCGTTAGTGCATCAAGAAATCCGCGAACATAGATTTGCGCATCATCACTTATATCCGGGGCATAACATTGAATCAGCGTATCAATGCATCCAGTTGCAACATGCTCTGGCCCGTGATGGCCAAATGCTTTTTGAATCGCGCCAGACATACTTGCAAGATCCACACGCTGATTTCTTGGTGCACCCCCACTCGGAAGTGTGCCAAGTTCTTTTTTGAGTCTTGATGCAATTGCAATATCTTCAGGACTTTCAACCTCTTTTGCATTTTTTGCATTCATACAAAAAGTCGCAGGCGTTGCTAAAAATGCCACTAATAATAAACTCTTCATAAGCACACTCCTTATACATAAACCTAAAATCTGACTAAAAGTTATCGATAGTTATATCAAATGCAAGTTTTCGCTCAACGTTTTCTCTATTTTTTTTTACACTAGAGTTTAATCCTCACATACGGCCCTTAAGCCGTGACTGCGGGGACTCCATTTAATAACAGTAATGTGGATCACATACAAAGAACTGAATGAGCAAACATTTTACCCATTTGCACCTGCACACTGAATACTCCCTTTTAGACGGTGCTATTTCACTCGATCGTCTGATCAATTTTGGCAAAGAGAATAATTTCAAATCTCTTGCTATCACCGATCATGGGAACGTGTTTGGCGCAGTTAAGTTTTTTCAAAAAGCAAAAAAAGCGGGCATCAAACCAATTCTTGGGATGGAAGCATACCTGACAGAAGATGCGCTCGTCAAAAGCGTAGACAATAAATATTATCACTTGGTCCTGCTCGTTCAGAATAAAGTTGGCTATCGCAATCTCTGCAAATTAATTGCGCTCTCCTATCAAGAAGGTTTTTATTTTAAACCGCGCATCGATTATCGCATGTTGGCTAAACATTCAGAAGGATTGATTGTATCCACTGCCTGTCTGGGCGGCCACATTCCAAAATTGTTGATGGGCAATCAGCAAGAGCTTGTTGATGAGCGCGTTGATTGGTATTTGAATACATTTGGCAAAGAACGATTTTATCTTGAAATTCAACCCGAAGATCAAGATGAACAAAAAGCTCTCAACCAAAAAATATATGAACTGAGTGCTACGCGCGATTTGTCTATTATCGCAACGGGCGATTGCCACTATGTCAATGCGGAAGATCGCTTGGCACATGAAGCAATGCTTTCTTTGCAAACGCACGACACACTCGACAATCCTGATCGTTATTCATTTGGCGATTGCCGTGTGCACATCCGCACCGCAGATGACATGCTCGCACTCTTTCCTGAACATGAAGATGCCATTTGGAACACCGGCAAAATTGCCGATATGTGCGAATTCGATTTTGAAACAGACAAATTATTTTTCCCTAAATTCGCAATTCCCGATGGCCACACCCCAGAAACATTTTTCAAAGAGTTATGCCAGCAAGGTTTGCAGCAACTGAAAGACAAACAGCTGATCATGGCCAATCGCGAAGCTGAGTATGATGCGCGGCTTGAAGAGGAAGTGTTGCTTATCAGCAAGATGGGATTTGTTGGCTACTTTCTCATTGTGAGTGATTTTATTCGCTGGGCCCGTGCACAAGGAATTCCCGTTGGCCCCGGTCGCGGTTCTGCCGCTGGATCGCTCGCCTCATGGGCACTGCAAATCACCAACATCGATCCGCTGAAATATAATCTCCTCTTTGAACGATTCTTGAATCCTGAACGTGTGTCCATGCCCGATATAGATATCGATTTTTGCATCGAGGGTCGCGACACGGTTATTAACTATGTGCGCGATAAATATGGCCATGATAAAGTGTGCCACATTATCACCTTTGGAACCATGCTTGCAAAAGGCGTGATCAAGGATGTTGCGCGCGTGCTCGGTTTTTCTTTTGAAGATTCAAACGCGATTACCAATTTTATTCCCGATCAATTAAAAATTACGCTCAAAGAAGCTCTCGAGCAGGAACCACGCCTGCAAGAGATGATTGATAATAATCCGAAGGTCAAAGAACTTTTTGATTTTGCATTCAAGCTAGAAGGCCTCACACGCCACGCATCAAAACATGCAGCCGGCATCGTGATTTCACCAGAGCCGATCGATGAAGTGTTGCCCGTGTATGTGCCGCCAAAAAGTGACGAGCTTGTTGCACAATATGCGATGACTGAACTTGAAAGCATCGGATTTTTGAAAATAGACTTTTTGGGTTTGAAAAACTTAACGCTGATTGATCGCGCCGTGAAGATGATTGAAAAAAATCATGGCGTACTATTAGACATGGATAAGCTGCCGCTCGATGATCCAAAAGCATTCGAGCTCATTTGCGCGGGGGACACTTCGGGCGTGTTCCAGCTGGAATCTGATGGATTAAAAGATGTGTTGTGCAAACTGCAGCCAGATAAATTTGAAGATATTATTGCGGTGAACGCACTCTATCGCCCCGGACCACTCGGATCGGGCATGGTCGATGATTTTATCGAACGGAGACATGGCCGACAACCAATCAATTATTTGTTGCCAGAGCTCGAACCAATTCTGCAAGAAACTTATGGCGTTATTGTCTACCAAGAGCAAGTAATCAAAATTGCATCTGCGGTGGGTGGCTACTCGCTCGGTGAATCAGATATTTTGCGCCGCGCGATGGGTAAGAAAAAAGCGGAAGAGATGGCAAAGCAGCGAGACATTTTCTTATCTCGCTCGAAAGATCGTGGATTTGATGAGAAAAAATCTGCAGAACTTTTTGATCTGATGGCCTATTTTGCTGGCTACGGTTTTAATAAATCCCACTCTGCGGCCTATGCATTAATCGCATATCAAACTGCCTATTTGAAGGCAAATTATGCTGCAGAATTTATGGCATGCTTGTTGTCGCTTGAGGCAACACACGCGGATAAATTGGCATTCTATCTGCAAGAAACGCGCGATATGGGCATGGAATTATTACCACCCAATATAAATCAATCGGAAATTGATTTTACCGCCATTGAAGGAAAAATTTTATTCGGCTTGCAGGGAATCAAAAATGTTGGCCTTGCGGCACTGGAAAATATCATTGCTGAACGGCGCAAGAATGGTCCGTTTTTAGATTTGCTCAATCTGTGCACACGTATTGATCTACGCACCGCCAACAAACGTGTTTTGGAAAACTTGGTCTGCGCCGGCGCATTCGATACCCTGCCAGGCAATCGTGCGCAACAATTTGAAGAAACTGCCACCATTATCGATCGGGCAATTGCCTTTAAAAAAGATAAAGCAACTGGCCAAATTGGTCTTTTTGCAACTGAGGAAGAGAAAAAAGGCAAAGCTGAAATCTATGAATTTACACCCCTTGCCGAATGGCCAGATCGAGACAAATTGGAAAAAGAAAAAGAAGTCGTTGGATTTTATTTGAGTTCACATCCATTGACCACCTACCAAAAACAGCTCAAGTGTTTTTCTCTCGAATCATTCAATGATATTTTCCAACGCACACAAACACACAAAGGCGAACAAGAATTTGTTGCCGTTGGCTGCGGATTGCTCAAAAGCAAAAAGGAAATCGTCACCAAAAAAGGTGACCGCATGTGCTTTATACAACTAGAAGATCTGAGTGGATCATGCGAAGTGGTGGTTTTCCCCCGCACTTATCAAAAAATTGCGCAGTGGCTGAATGAGTATCATGTATTTTTGGTCAAAGGCAATGCAGATTTGACTGCATCGAAAGGATGCAAGCTCAAAGCGATTGAGGTGGTGCCGATTGATCTGGTGCTCAAAGAATGGGCGAGCATGTCAAAAGCATCATTCACGTTGCCGCCAACGATTAATGATGAGCTCTTGGCCGACCTGCAAACAGTGTTGGTCAGTGGTGCAATTCCGCTCGAGTGCATTTTCCATGAGAATGGAAAAAAATTGCGACTGACCAGCAAGAAACGAATCGCTCTTGATAAAGAGACGGTGAATAAAATCGAACAAATGAATGTTGATATCCAAATAACGCTCTAGCCTTTTTGCTTCATCGTATGCGCAGCCATTTTTTCTAGCTGCCCAAGCTGTGAATAAAGATCGATCACACTCGTGCGATAAAATTCAGAACTAGAATCTAATGTGAGCAAATGTTCAAAGATGGCCGCCGCTTCCACAATGCGTCCGGTCTGTTGATAGAGATGCGCAGCATCACGATATTTTTGTTGCGCAACATCTTTATCATTGAAAGAAAGATAGAGATCGCCTTCAAGCTGTTTGGCAAATGCACGATCATCAATTGAATGCGCCAATAAACGATAGACACCCAACGCGCGCTCTTTTTCACCACGCGACACACACTCAGCTAATCGAAACCAAGCAATATTATACGTTTCTGACGACATTTGCTTCATAATCATCAACCTCTTTTCAAGTGTTCACCTATTCACCTCTGCTAGCTAGGGTAATACAATTAGGTGCAGATTGAAAAGAGCAGATTAAAAGTTCTATTTTAGATCGTACTTTGGCTCGCCAGCATGCGCCGCTATTTTAAGTTTAGAATCCGAACATTTCCTTTGCACGGTAGCAATTTTCTCCAGATCAAATTCCCCATCGGATGGTATTTTTTTTAGCCCCTGCTCTGTCTTGCGCATTTCAGTTGGCTCTTCCTTCTTAAGGCGCATCACCAAACTTTTGCTTAATGCCACAGGCATAGTGGATTTTGCCGGTTTACCCTCAGGAACAGGTTGCTCCCCAGGAGCCGCCTCTTCCATAGCACAGGAGATCATCGGAACAAGTAAGAAAAAGAATAGATTTTTTTTCATAGATGCTTCCCTCTAATTTTTTTTGTTTATAGCGTAACGATAGTAGAAAGAAAAAATGGCGATGTGCAATAGTTTGGGAGTAAAAAGTGATTGGAGATTGGTGAAACCCTTTAGGGCGAATATGGTGCCGGGGATCGGAATCGAACCAACGACGCGAAGCTCTTCAGGCTTCCGCTCTACCACTGAGCTACCCCGGCACATAAAAGATATGTTCTAAGAAAAGATTCAAGACGTTATGTAGCGTACCTGTATAGGCGATTTTGTCAAGCAAAAATGGACCCTTTTCCCCTGAAATCGTTGCCCAAACAGATAACTTAATTGCCAATCAAAGCCCTCTTTGATACGCTGTTTTCGTATTTTACCGTTCGAGCGTACAAAACGGATAGGTCCCATGGCGCAATTAATCGAAAAGATTTCCCACATTCAAGCTTCCCTAAAATCAGAGCTTAAACAGGCCTCCACCCTGGAAAATCTAGAGCAGGTACGTATCGCCTTTTTAGGCCGAAATGGTTCGATTGCTGACTTGATGACCGAACTCAAAGCGCTCTCGGTGGAAGAGAAACGGGTTGCTGGACCAATGCTCAATGAGCTCAAACAGTGGGCTCAACAGGCATACGATGAACAAAAATATGCGCTGGAACGAGACGCCGCTCGCGCCGAACAGCGCAGCAACAAATATTTTGATGTCACCGCCTATAAGTACAATCAATTCCAAGGGCGCTTGCATCTCTACACCAAATTTGTTCAAAAGTTACAAGATATTTTCATCTCCATGGGATACGAGATTGTTGATGGTCCCGAGATCGAAACTGATTACCACAATTTCAAAGCACTCAACATTCCCGATGAACATCCAGCACGCGACATGCATGACACTTTTTGGGTAGATGTTCCTGGCATGCTTTTGCGCACGCACACTTCAAACGTGCAAGTTCGCGAAATGGAAAAACGCAAACCGCCATTTGCACTCGCTTCGTGCGGCCGTGTGTATCGCAATGAAGCGCTCGATGCATCGCACGCATTTTTGTTCAATCAACTCGAACTATTATTTGTCGACAAAGATGTTTCGATGAGCAATCTGATTGCAACGGCCAAAACATTCTTGCAAGCACTCTTTGAAAAAGAAATAAAAGTTCGCGTGCGGCCTGGCTACTTTCCATTCGTCGAACCGGGCGTGGAAATTGATGCATCATGCCCATTTTGCAAACATGGGTGTTCCATTTGCAAAAAAACAGGATGGATCGAATTATTGGGCGCTGGACTTGTCCACCCGAATGTTTTAAAATGCTCTGGCATCGATCCAGACATCTATTCCGGTTTTGCATTGGGCACTGGACTCGAGCGTATTGCCATGATCAAATATGGCATCACTGACATCCGTCTCTTTCACAGTTATAAAAATGAATTTTTGTCGCAGTTCTAACTGCATACTGCGCACAAGAAAATCGAGGAGTTCTCGTGGAAATAACTAAGGCAGTTATTCCTGCTGCGGGATTAGGTACACGCTTTCTACCATTCACCAAAGCGGTGCCGAAAGAAATGTTACCGATATTAAACAAACCTGCAATTCAATACATCGTTGAAGAAGGCATCAATTCGGGCATTTCCAACTTCTTCATGGTCACGAGCAAATCAAAAGAAGCAATCGCCAACTATCTTGATTCTTCACCCTGTCTCGATATGTATCTGCAAGAACGTGGCAAAGAAAAATTACTCGATAAATTGAATCGCATTATTCGCCAAGCACATTTCACCTATATTCGTCAGTCAGAACCGTTGGGTTTGGGACATGCAATTGGTATGGCGCGCCACTCAATTGGTAAAGAATATTTTGGCATATTATTACCAGACGATCTCATTTTTGGCAAACAACCTGGCCTCGATCAGCTGATTAAAATTGCGCATCAAGAAAAAGCGAGTGTTGTTGCGGTGCAGGAAGTGCCACGCGAAGCGGTTTCATCTTATGGGATCATCGCAATCAAAAAACAGATCACACCAAATTTGTATCAAGTTGGCCAACTGGTTGAAAAACCTTCGCAGAAAGATGCGCCATCAACATTGGCAATTATTGGCCGCTATGTCCTCTCGCACAAAATTTTTGAATCAATTGATGAAATCAGCAACAATGCAACCGATGAAATTCAATTGACCGATGCTATTTCCAACATGATGGGCAATAGTGAAAAAGTTCTTGCCTACAAAGTTCAAGGGCAACGGTTCGATACCGGCACTCCCCTTGGCTGGCTCAAGGCTAATATTCACATCGCCCTGCAAGACCCTGAGTATGCCCCGGCGATCAAAGAAATGCTCAATGATTTGGGGTCCCTCAATATCAACGCTCACGTGGTCAAGCCAAAGCGGTAATTCCCCCTATCTCCTCTGATTGAAAATACCTGCAACCCTATTGCATGAGTAAGGTCCGCATCCCGGACCTTTTTTCATTTCAAAAACATAAATCCCATACCCTATTTATTGCTATTTGAATTTCGATATTGCTAATATTGATAGTGAAAAGGCCAAAAAAACAAAAAAACGTAAATTAATACTTTATACTTTAAAAAGGAAATGCGATGAACGGGCGTATTAAAAAAATCCTTTTTTTATCATGCCTTCTAGCCTCATCAAAGGGCTTGGGTTGTCCAACGTGTGTTGGGCGATTTGAGAAGGATAAGCCTGTTTTTTTCAGTGATGAATTTTATCGTTCAACCACAGAAAAAATAGACAAAGCCGACCAGGGCATTCACAAAGAAAATCAGTCTGATGATACTGAAAACGCTGAATAATTCCGAATAATCAAAAGGTAGGGGGGATGATGAAAAACTATTCTATTATTTTCGCGCTATGCGCACTCACACTCAGCACCGCGTGCCTCATGGCTAAGCCTGGCTGCATGGATACAAGCATGCACCTGACACAGCGATTTGATAACAAAGAGGAACACTTTGTCAGCTGCAACTGTCCGTGCGATGAATATCAACAAACTATCAGCAAGCAAAATGAATGCCTGAAGTGCAAACATCAGCACCGTGCTCCGCGCATGGAATTCATTAAAACTTCTGAGAAAGGTAACGCACAGGCCGCGCGCTTACTCTCATTGTATAACCCTAATAAAATAACTGCCAAACAGTAGGGTACCTTCCTACTCCCGCGGACGCCTGTCGCCTTCAAAAAAGGCTTATCTATGCTATATTTATAATGAACCAACTCTTCTTTAGGGGATGAGAATCTTTTCCAAAATAGAGGTTATTTAAATATGCATAAGAAGCTTTTGCACGCTTTCGCGATTGTGGTGCTATTCGCATCATCAACCGCTTTTTCCATGAATAGACGGGACAAACATCCTCCACTCCCTCTTGCTATCCCTTCTGTTGGAAGGGTCATGTTCGCTACACCCATTATTCCAGCTGCATTCACGTTAGGCGGTCTTGTTGCTCATACATACAACGACACAGACACTGCCACTTTTTGTGGAATGGCTGCCCTGGTGACAACTATGGCAATGCCAGGCTCAAAAACAGACAATTAAGAAAAAGGGGCGCTCACATAAGAACGCCCCTCTTTTCTATTTATACCGCATCAAAAATGGAATTACCGAATCTGCGTTGAGCGATAACGAAGTAACGCCCTTCTCAATTAAAAATTCCGCCATTTCTGGATAATCAGATGGCGCCTGGCCACAAACTCCAATCGGTTTCTTATTCCGTTTTGCACCCTCAATGGCCATGCACATCATCCTCTTGACCGCCTCATTCCGCTCATCAAACATTTCACTCAGTATTGCCGAATCGCGGTCGACTGCCAAAGTGAGTTGAGTCAGATCATTTGATCCGATGGAAAATCCATCAAAAAGTTCGCTAAACTCATCAATCAAAATCACATTGGATGGCACTTCCACCATCATGATTATTTCAAGCCCATTCTTACCCCGCTTGAGTCCATTTTTTTCCAAGGAGCCAAGCACACAAAGCGCTCCATTCTCGCTCCGCACAAAGGGAAGCATAATTTTAACATTATCAAATCCCATGTCTTCACGAACTTTTCTAAATGCGGCACATTCAAGCGCAAAGGCATCTGCATAATCAGGATGGCAATAACGGGAGGCCCCACGCCACCCAATCATAGGATTTTCTTCATTCGGTTCAAAGTATTTGCCCCCTATCAAATCTCTATATTCATTGGTCTTGAGATCAGACATACGTACAATCACCGGCCGGGGATAAAATGCGGCCGCAATCATACCAATTCCTTGAGCCAAGCTATCGATAAAGAAAGTGCGGGGATCTGGGTAGGCGGCAGCTAATTTTTTTATCTGGTCTTGATCCTTCTTGCTGGTCACTTTTTCCATTTGAGTAATCGCCTTGGGGTGCACTTTGATTGCCCCGGAAATAATAAATTCGATCCGGGCAAGGCCGACTCCATCCACAGGGAGCATGGAGGTAACGAAAGCGGAATCAGGATCGCCTATATTGACCATGACAGGCAGAGGAGCTGCCGGTATATTCTCCAAACGAGCCTCGTTTGTCTCAAACGGAATTTCGCCCCGATAAATGTATGCCAGACTACCTCGCGAGCAGTCGATAGTGATCATCTCTCCATTTTTGATCAGCCCCATGGCATCCATAGCACCAACAACTGCCGGAATGCCCAACTCGCGACTGACAATCGCGGCATGGCAGGTGCGCCCACCCTGCTGTGTGATAATGGCTGCTGCCTTTTTCATCGCAGGCATCCAATCAGGATCGGTCATCCTGGTGACAATAACTTCACCCTTCTTAATCGATCCAAGCTTATTGATGCTGGCAACCACCCGCGCGGGCCCCGAAACAATTTTTTGCCCAATACTTTGGCCCGTGCATATGAGATCTTTTTTGTGCGCCTCAGCATTGCCATCGACCAATCGATAGGTTCTGATCTGCGATTGATTTTGTTTTGCTGCATGCACCGTTTCAGGACGAGCTTGCACGATGTATAATTTATTATCCACGCCATCTTTTGCCCACTCGATGTCCATGGGCGACCAGTGCTTGTTGAGCGAGTCATAATATTCCTCTATGACCACCACCGCTTGAGCGAGATGCACAATTTCCTTATCAGTCAGCGAGAAACGTAATTGCTCTTCCTTGGGCACCGGAACTTGAACGACCACTTTACCCTTTTTCTTGCTATAGACCAATTTGACCGCCTTGTGGCCACAGCTTTTTTTGATGATCGGATCAAATCCCTTTTTCAATGTCGGCTTATAGACGGTAAAAGAATCCGGCGTAACAATGCCCTGCACAATCGTTTCGCCAAGGCCATAGGATGAATCGATAATAATGGCATCGCGAAAACCGCTTTCGGTATCCAGCGAAAATGCGATTCCCGAGCAAGCCAGATCCGAACGCACCATTTTTTGGATGCCCACCGATAATCCCACTTTCATATGTTCGAAATTATTTTCAACACGATAGGCAATCGCACGGTCAGTAAAAAGTGATGCCATGCATTTTTTCACCGCCTCAAGAAGCGCTTTGTCGCCAGAAATATTCAAATAGGTATCCTGCTGGCCGGCAAAGGAGGCTGTGGGCAAATCCTCTGCGCTCGCCGATGAGCGAACGGCAACATCGCAATCTGACTGTTTATAATGCTTGCTCAGTTCTTTATAGGCAGTTTTAATCTCGTCTGCTAAATCTTTGGGCATAGGGTGACTCGTGATGAGCTCACGGACCTTTTTGCCAACCGCCTGAAGTTTTTTAATATCTTTATAATCTTTGAGCGTTTTGAGCATTGCTGCCATGCGATCACGAATGCCATTCTCGTCAAGAAAGTGCCAGTAGGCATCGGTTGTGATGGCAAATCCTGTCGGGATTAAAATTCCTTTGGAGCCCAGCTGTGTGATCATCTGCCCAAGTGACGCATTCTTGCCGCCCACCAAGGCAACATCTTTCATGCCAAATTCTTCGAACTTCTTTATAAATTGCATGCTATACCACCCATGAAATAATCAAGCTAAACGATACCGTGGGCTAGCATACCACGCAGGTTTGAGAGGATTAACAACTTGACGATAATTCGCAAATATCGCAGACTGGAAGCATGCGTGTTTATTTTAATACTTCAAAAAACTTCTTTAAGGAGTACCTAACCATGGGTTCTGATAAGACCTCATTTCACTCAGGTTATACCCCTTCGCTCATCTTTTCCTGTTCCTGCTCTATTGCACGAATGTCACACGCGGTCTTAATTATTGTGGCCTGCTGCCACACTACATCTTTATTATTTATCTAAATTTTCTATTCTATTTTCTTTATTTGATTATGAAAGCGTGATCCATTTTGGTTCTGGATCGCGAAAAATTATAAAAGGTTTTTTACCATGCAACACATATCAAGGCGACATATTCTCTCGATTGGTCTCGCGATATTCTCTATGTTTTTCGGTGCCGGCAATCTCATGTATCCAATTCTCGTTGGCATGACCTCCGGATCCAATAATATTTTTGGCATGCTTGGATTTTTGATCACAGCGGTCTTGTTGCCCGTGATGGGACTTCTTGCCATGATTTTGTTCAATGGCAATTATGAAGCTTTTTTCCATCGGCTCGGCAAGGGCACCGGTAACTTTTTCATTTTTGCTTGCATGATGATCATTGGTCCAATCATTGCGATACCCCGTATTGTAACGCTTTCGCACACCATGATTGCACCATTCATGCCATTTGAAATCATCCGCGATACCACCAGTTTGTTTGGATCGTGCTTCTTTGCAATTATTTTTCTTGGCATCACCTTCTTGGCAACCTTCAGAGAAAATCGCATCGTTGACGTGTTGGGAAATGTCATCAGTCCGTTGCTTCTTTTGTCTCTCATCGTGATTATCACCAAGGGAATTTTTTCTGCTGAATATATTGTTCCCACATTGCAAACACCACTTGATGCATTCAAAACAAATATGGTCGTTGGTTATGAAACGCTCGATTTGCTTGGTGCAATATTTTTCTCATCTATTATGTTGCACATTTTGCACAACACATTGGGCGGAAATGTTGGCCACAACAAACGCACCTTGGCAATCATTGGCCTCAAGGCGGGCGGGATTGGACTATCGCTTCTTGGAATCGTCTATATCGGGTTGAGCATTTTGGGAATGTACCATGGCCATGGTTTGATGGATGCCAATGCGGGCGAACTCTTTAGAGAAATCGCATTCAAAGTTCTCGGCTCTGGTGGCGCGCTCGTGATTGCAACGGCGGTACTGATGGCATGCTTGTCCACATCGATTGCACTTGCAGCAGTTGTTGGTGAATTCACGCAACGCACCATTTTCCGCAATAAAATTGGATATGTTCCTGCACTCATTATCACCCTTGCAGCATGCATGCCATTGTCCATTTTTGGTCTCGGACAAGTGCTTGCACTCACGGCAGGACCGGTTGTCTATGTTGGGTATCACCTTGTGTAATCTTGCCTACAAAGCAGTTGGGTTCAGCTGGATCAAACTTCCCGTATTTCTCACCTTCTTGTTGGCGCTTGTCAGTTATTTGATGTAATAGTTGAAGATATTTAGAAATATATTCATAAGGGCGGATCTATTTCCGCCCTTTCTTTTTATTGACAACTGGTTGCACTCCACCTACAATTTCTCCGTTATTAAAAACATATACACACAAACAAAAGGTGCAGAGTATGAATTCTCCGCGATCAATTTCTCTATCGATGATGTCTCTTCTTATCATCGCTGGCACATGCACAAGCAGCTATGCCAATGTTACTGATTGGTTCACCTCTAAACGCATGGCCTCATTGGCAGTCATCGCTGTTGTTGGTCGTTTAGTTACCAAAGATATTAATGAAATAGACTTAAAACTTTCTCAAGAAGTGAGAAAACTACGCAACACACCACTCAGCCTCACCTGGTTCCAACAAGCGTGGTCGATCTTTGATGATTTTGTGATCGGGCACCCAGGAAAAGGACGCGGCCTCAAAGTGGTCGGCAGCACCGTTTCGATCGAAGGAAAAGAAGCCGCACTCGGCGATTATATTAATGAAAATGATCATGCAATATCTTTGTATGGCTATAAACGTATTCCTGCTTCAGGTGTGGTTGGTATCACCTGGTCATACCTCAAAGAAATCGTCAGCGGTCTCAAGTTCGTTAAAGAAGTTGATGAGATGAGCATGGATTTCGGTTTAATGGACGCACCAGTTTTCACAGTAAAAAGAAAATAAATAATCTTCAATCGCCATAAAAGCAGCCCGTCATTTCTTCCAAAGGAAATGACGGGCTTTTTGTTATAAAAAATCTCCCCCCACTCTGCGCATATTGCAATTTGAAACCGTTGATTGCTAGGATTTTGGCATACATGTACACTAGTAATCCATTAGGGTGAACTTTTAGGGGGATTTATTATGATAAAAAAAATTATTCTGGCGAGTTTTTTCCTGGCACATGCGGGTCTATTTTCCGGTGCGTTGATCAAACAATCGGCATCAGGAAGAACTCAACCAAAACCTGTTACAGCAACTCCAATCCAGAATCCACCATCTAGTCCCATAGTAGCCAAATGGCTTGAGGATATTAAAAATAGAGTTGGAGATCTTAAAGCCCAAGCAACCATAATCAATGATAAGGTTGTCACGCAGCGCACTATTGCAAGAGACGATTTCACACTCAAATCTGATCTTTATGATATTGTCAGCATGCTTCAGAGGATGATAAATCCTAGCTCTACAATACATAAAAAACTCCAAAAACATCTCGATGGCCTCGCATGGTATCAGCGATGGTTTGGCCTAGCGCCCAGCAATATCTACCAATATTTCGAGAAATTTATTTTCCCGCTCATCCAAGATGCGCCGATCTATCAAGATCTTGCTGATCAAGGTGTTCAAGTATTAGTGGACGCATATGTGAAAGAAATTGAGAAGCACATAAAAATTATTAATGAAAATCCAACATTTGCCTATGGCAAATCCTTCACAGATGCGCTCACACAATTGGCTGACGCATTCAAAATCTACAATGAGTTTCTTCTTAAAAACAAAGACCTGCTTCCTGTTGGCTCCTATAATAAAATCGCATCGTCTTCAATAGTCAGAAGTCTTGCCTTCGGCGCCAGTGCCGCTGGTGCTGGTGGCGCAACTGCCTGGAAATTGGGATTGGATCCGCGCAAAATCCTGGCAGAAAAAGCTGAAATCGAAAGCGCATTTGCGCGATCGGTACCATTAAAATCAAAAGTTAAGGCTGGCGCGGCTGTTCTTAAAGAAGGATGGCAAGCTGGGACAGAGCATGTTAAAAGCTCGGCTCCCGGTATTTTAGAAAGATCTGGAATCACAGAAAAAGCTAAGGCTGCTTGGGAGGCTGCCAAGGGTGGCGCAACAACAGCCAAAGAGGCTATAACAGCAAAAACTGCGCAACTTTCAAAAGGATATCTTGGCGGAACAAAAGGCTTGGAAGATGTTCAAAAAACAACAGAATACACCTATGAGCAAGCTAAGTATGCAATCTATGGAAAAATATTGGCCGCAGCTGTTGTCTCATACATCGGCTATCAAACAATAAAATGGTTGCTCAAAGATTGGCCGCGTAAAAAATTCACACCAAGTGGGCAGTCTTATTAAATAATTAGATTTACGCAAAATAAAAATATCCCCGGCTTTGTGTGCCAGGGATATTTTTTTGTAACAAAATGAAATCACAATTTAGATCTGCAGATTTTTTGAACTGCTTTTTTTCTTTGAAGTGAAAACAACGCTCTGTCCAAACTTCATCGCTGCCGCCACGAATCCGCTAAACATAGGATTCGGTTTTGCAAAGCGACTCGTAAATTCTGGATGTGCTTGTGTTCCGGCAAAAAATGGATGGTTCGCAATTTCTGCAAATTCCATCAACATCGTGCCATCAATGCGTTTGTGCTTACCAGAAAAAAGAAAACCTTGTTGCTCAAGTTCATCGATGTAGAGTGGATTCACTTCGTAGCGATGGCGATGGCGTTCAATCACCACATTGCCATCCAGCATTTTGCCCGCATCGCGATACAATCGGTGAATCAAAGTGCCTTCACGAATTGTAGCTGCATAGGAACCAAGACGCATTGTGCCGCCATACTGATTCTCTTCAAGCAGCTGCTTTTGCATTGGCAAAATATCGATGATTGGATGTGGCGTATCTTGACTCACTTCAGCGGTATGCGCATCTTTCAATCCGCACACATTGCGTGCATATTCAACGGCCGCAAGTTGCATGCCATAGCAGAGTCCAAGGAATGGCACGTTATGTTTGCGCGCATATTCAATCGCCAAAATTTTACCTTCAACGCCTGTTGGGCCAAAGCCACCCGGCACCACAATCCCCTGATACTGGGAAAGTTGTTCCACTTTTTTTGGATCTTTTTCAAATGTTTTTGCATCAATCCAGACAATCTCAGTGGCAACATCATGATAGGCACCCGCATGTTTGAGTGCATGGCAAATGCTCAAATAACTATCGCTCAAACTATAATCACCGATGTCCAAATATTTTCCCACAATCCCAATTTTCACACGGGATGATGGCTTGATCGCGCAGGCAACGCGTTGCTGCCATGTGCGCCAATCTGGTTCTTTTTTGATCGCGAGCTGCAAATGTTCGAGCAATTTTTTGCCCAATTGCTGCTGCTCAAAAACGAGCGGCATTTCATACACCGATGCAAGATCTGGCGCAGCGATAATATTTTCCAAGGGAATGTGTGCGAATGATTCAATTTTTTTGCGCCGCACATCGTCCAATGCCTTTTGTGATCGGCATATAATAAAATCAGGCATGATGCCCTGTTCGCCAAGCATGCGAATCGCTTGCTGCGTCGGCTTTGTTTTCATCTCTTCAATGTGGCCCGGCACTGGCAAATAGGTGACCAGCACATAAGCAACTTGATGCGGTTCAATTTCCCGTTCAAGCCCTTTGAGTGCCATCAGAAATGGTACGTTCTCATAATCGCCCACGGTGCCGCCAATTTCAATAACGGCAACATCATAGCCTTCGGATGAATCGAGGAGCCGCGCAATAATTTCATCGGTCAGATGGGGAATAAATTGTACCGTTTGGCCAAGGTAGCCGCCCGCACGTTCACGATCGATAACATGCTTATAGATTTGTCCGGTTGTGATGTTATTTTTTTTCGGAATATCTTGATCGATGAACCGCTCATAGGTTCCCAAATCTTGATCAATCTCACCACCATCACCAGTCACCCACACTTCGCCATGTTCCGTTGGGCGCAAGGTGCCAGCATCATAGTTGATGTAGGGATCAATTTTGATGAGCGTTGTTCTCAATCCATGTTCTTTGAAAATTTTACCGATGGAGGCTGTTGCAACTCCTTTGCCAACACCCGAGATAACGCCACCGGCAACTACTACGAATTTTGTTTTTACTTGTCGTTTCATAAAAATCTCCACGCATGCTTCTGTTACTATCTCAACAAGAAAAAGGCATGACACAATCATGCCCTTCTTTTTGGATCAAATAATATAAAACTAAAAAACTATAGCAAGAGGCTTGCAATCATCGCTGAAAGCAAGTTAGATAACGCACCACCCAGCACTGCATAGAGGCCAAGTTGCGTGAGCCATTCGCGCTTTTCTGGCACAAGCGCACCGATGCCGCCAATCTGAATTCCGATGCATGAAAAATTAGAAAATCCACACAATGCATAAGTCAGAATATCCACCGCGCGAGGCGATAGATGCATCGACACCAATTCACTGTAGGCGATCAATTCATTCACTGCAACTTTTGTGCCAAGCAATTGCCCCGCTGAGAAAATTTCTGAACCAGAAAATCCAAGCAAGAAACCAAATGGCGCAAAAAGATAGGAGAAAATAAGACCGATGCTCAAAGTAACTTTACCTGCAAAAAGCAGATTCCCGGCGTGGAACAAAAGCGAATTAACCAACGCAAGAAGCGCAAGAAAGGCAATCAACATCGCCGCAACATTCAGCGCGAGCTGCAATCCATCGCTGGTGCCTGTTGCAATCGCATCAAACACGTTTGTGGTTGTCGCCTTAACACTCACCGATGCATTGCCACCCATTGTTTTTGATTTTTCTGTTTCGGGTAACAAAATTTTTGAAATGAGCAATGATGCCGGAATGGCCATCACACTCGCTGTGAGCAAATGTTGTGCAGGAACGCCCATCGCCGCAAACACCGCCAAAATTGCACCGCTAATCGTTGCCATACCGCTGACCATGACCACCAACATTTCTGATTTGGTCATATCTTTCAAATAATGGCGCACGAGCAATGGTGCTTCCGTTTGTCCTAAAAAGCTATTGGAAACAGCACACAATGTTTCTGCACCCGAAGTGCCCAATATCGGCTGCACCACCATGTTCATGAGTGCAACAACGCGCTGCACAATTCCTAGGTGAAAAAGCAGAGACATCAACGCACCGAAGAAGATGATCACGGATAACACTTTGAACGCAAAGATGAATCCCCATGGTCCCGATTGATCAACCAACGCACCAAACACAAAACCTGATCCACTATCAGCAAATTGATAGAGGGCAGTCACACCCGCGGCGATGCCACCAACGATATATTGCCCTGCTGATAAACGGAGCATGCAAAATCCGATCACCAACTGCAGCAGCAATGCATTCAGCACTAATCGATAATTAATGTGTGAACGTTTTTGTGAGAACAACCAGGCAATGCCCAGAATCACCACAACGCCAACAATATTGAGATAACGATTGTACGTCAGAAAATAATCAAGAAACATGGAACGCTCCCAATGATGTATTTGGTATATAAAATGTGTGTAACAAAAAAAGATATGGAGCTTAGTGTAGTGCGATATTAGAAACGAGACAAGAACTCTCGCTTACGGCGCTCAAGATCTTCAGCACGTAGTGCGTCAATAATTTCGCTCAGGTTACCCGTCATAACGAAATCAAGATTTTTGAGCGTGAGATCCACGCGGTGATCAGTGATACGATTTTGTGGATAGTTGTAGGTACGGACCTTTTCAGAACGGGTCGCACTGCCAACTTGTTCTTTGCGTGCTTTTCGCTGCTCTTCTTCCTGCTTTTCAACTTGGGCAAGGAGTAGGCGCGATTGCAGCATTTTCATCGCTTTGGCTTTATTTTTATGCTGCGAGCGTTCATCTTGGCAGGTTGCCACCACGCCCGTTGGAATGTGCGTGATCCGCACCGCAGAATCGGTTGTGTTCACATGCTGGCCGCCAGCACCACTTGCACGATACACATCGATACGCAAATCGGCTGGATTGATCTGAACATCCACCTCTTTCGCCTCTGGCAAAACTGCCACAGTTGCGGTGGAGGTGTGGACGCGGCCTTGGGTCTCAGTCGAAGGCACGCGCTGAACGCGGTGCACGCCCGACTCATATTTGAGATGGCCATAGACGTTCTTGCCCTGAATGTGCAGAACCGCCTCGCGATAGCCCCCAAGATCGGTGTGACTTTCTGTCTCAAAATCGGCACGCCAGCCCATCTGGGCTGCATAGCCTGAATACATTTTGAGCAGGTCACCCGCAAAAAGCGCAGCTTCCTGGCCCCCGGTTCCGGCACGAATCTCGAGATAGACCGAACGGTTATCGAGATCATCCTGCTCGACCAAAAGCTCGTTGAGCTGCTTATCCAAAAGAGGAAGCTGTTTCGTGAGATTTGAAATTTCCTCACGAAACAGCTCTTGCATTTCTGGATCAGATGTATCACGGAGTTGCTCCTGAGCATCTCGAATCGCGGCATTGCACGCCTCAAGCTCGTCCGCTTGGGCTATGATATCCCTCAGCTGATTGATCTCTCGTTGCAGGGTAGGACGCTGTTTGGCATCCAGGTTTGGCGCTGAAACTTTTTGAGTCAATTCGGCATGACGCGCACGAATAGCGTCTAGATACTTAGGTTCCATGACCATGTTGGCTTCTTAGGCCTTGTTATTTGCGTATTTTTTCTTGAACTTCTCGATACGACCAGCAGTATCAACATACTTTTGATCGCCCGTGTAGAAGGGGTGACATTTTGAACAAATAGTCACGTGCAAATCGTTCACGGTTGAACGGGTCTGGAAGCTAGCACCACACGCACAGCGAGCGGTAACATCGTTCAATGTTGGATGAATGTCCTTTTTCATCGAAAACCTCTGATTGGCAAGCAAATAAAGTGTATGATTTTGTTTACAGTATGGCTGAAAAAAGGCTTATTGTAAAGCTGAGAACAGGTCTGGAAAGGTGGGGGTGCGGAAAGTCCCTACCCCTGGCAATGGAGGATAATCTAATGGAGTACCTCCATAATGGCCCAACTCATTTTACTTCCAATAGGAGTTGGCTATAAGAAATAATAACAACCAATATCCGACAAACAAAGGTATGTAATTTTTTTTTACTCACATAAAGGAGTTCCTATGAAAAAATTCTGCCTAGCCCTACTCACCTGCTCATCATTCTTTTGCGCATATGGGATGAACAGCGATGATGATGATTTCGGAGGCCGTCGATTAACAGATGAAGAAGCTAAAAAAGCTGGAATGCTAACGAGCGTCGAGATTGCCCAATATGCGTTTGCTCAAGCAATGGCACCCGCGACCCTTGATGGATGGGTAACACAAGTGCATCATCACCAAGAGACAGATGCAGTCCAAGAACATTTAGCTTACCTTTTCAGTAATCTTCATGCCATTGCAACGAATATAGAAAGAAAGAATTTTGATGAAGCCTATAAAGCATTTCAACATGTTGCTACCCTGCGAGCACAGGTTAAAGAATTCCAAGCAAAACATCCCGCATTGTCTAACTTGCTAAGCACAGCGTATAGTAACCACCTAGAACCGAGCAAGACCCCTTTTATAGCTGTGTTTGCTCAAGCAAAAAAAAAGGTGTTTCAAAACCAAATTGATCCCCAAACTCTCCCTAAGGCTCAAAAACAGCTGCTTGTGCGACAAGCATGGAATCAATGTACTCGTGAGTTAAAAGATGAAACGGAGATGCGATTTAGCCGGGTAGTTTCGGCAGGCGCAGCTCTTAATAAATGTAAACCAACAGAATGGATGGAGATTGCTAAAACTCAAGTAGCACTACAATCAAAAAAGCAAACACAAAATTCTTCCTGTAGCCTTCAGTGATATCGATTTGAGATATTTAATCTATGTGGTGGCATCTTGATGAAAACTTTCTGAATCATTTCAATTCACAAGGGAGTATGTATCGATGCATAAAAAATTATTAAGTATCAGTCTCCTATTATCAGCATCATTCAGCTTCGCAATGGATCAGAATAAAGAGATAGAAGAAAGTCTTCGCATGGCTTTGGCAGATTGCAGTGCGCTATGCAAGAAAATGTTCAAAACACCCGCAAGCAGCCAAGAGGAATTTAGGAGGCAATATGAAAAACACAAAAAAGACATGGTATCACTCAATCAAAAAGCAACTATAGTCATTGGGTTGCTAAAAGCATATGAATCTTCTATGAATAGTGATCCATCAGAAAAAATTATTATAAAATCAAACATCGAACAGGGATTAGCGACAATCAAACAAATACAGATATCATTTGAAGAAGCGGGACAGCGTTGTGGGTGTAATAAATAACGGAACTGGTGGAAGATAACAATTAATTCTCACTCTTTCGCGCACTAAAAAAAAACCCGGCTTTCGAGCCGGGTTTTTCCATTCAATAAAAATCTTTTTGAAATCAAAACTATGGTGTTGAAGAACCGTTAGAACCACTGCCACCATTTGCCGCTTTCTTTTTATTCGAGCGCTGCAAACGAGCAATATGGAGGAAATAATCTTCCAAGCGGGGGCTGGTGATGGAAATGCTGGTAAATTGCAATGATGCACGCGCGAGGCCATAAAGCAAGGTGGCCACTTTCGCCTCATCAATTTCTATATCAATAATATGGCCACGGATCACCGCATTCAAGCCGCGCTGTTTTGCATAGTCTGCCATTTGCTGCAAATTTTCTGGTGTTTCAGCCATCAACGAAACTCGAGTGGTTGCAATGCTGCGGGCCAAATTTTCTGGCGTATCATTCGCGATGATGGTTCCCGAGGTGAGCACCAAAATGCGATCACAAATTTCTGCAACTTCTTCCATGTTGTGAGAAGTAAAGAGCACCGAGATGCCCTCTTCGCGCTGTTGGTGCAAAATAAATTTACGCACTTCAAGCGCAATGTCTGGATCAAGCGATGCAGTGGGCTCATCGAGCAACACAATTTTCGGACGAGGCAAAAAAGCTTTCGCAAGCATCACACGAGTGGTCTGCCCGGCAGATAATTCATTGGCCGCCTGATCGCGCCGTTCCCACATAGAAAAATATTTCAAAAGTTCTTTCGATCGTTCCTGAATTTCTGATGGCGAAAGCCCATAGAGCCCGCCAAAAAAACTCAGGTTATCGAGAATTGATAAGCGCCCTAATAATTTTGCGTAGGCACTCGCATAGGTGACATGCTGCAGAGATTCTGAACGATACTCTGCAAAATTTTTTCCAAAGTAGGTAATCGATCCGGAAGTGGGAATCATGGTCCCGAGAAGCATTTGAATCGTGGTCGTTTTTCCAGAACCATTGGCGCCAAGAAAGCCCAATACTTCGCCCTGCTTGAGTTCAAAAGAAATTTCATTCACCGCAATAATGTCTGAACGGCGAAATAATGATCCAACATTAAATTTTTTAAGCAAATGATCAACAACGAGTACCGGTTTCATAGTGCTTTCCTAATCAACTTGCAAACGAGCAAGACCATTTATTTTGCTTCTTTGGAACAGATAGAGAAACAGCACAAGGGACATCAGCGAATAACCACCCGCGAGTGTGAGTGCCTTGATCCAATATTCAGCAGGCATGTGACCGGTTGTCATGTGCAAGCGCATTCCTTCAAAGAGATAGGTCATTGGCAAAATTGAGGAAATAGCTTTTGCCCAAATAGGCAAAATTTCTATCGGATAGAACACGCCGCAAAATGGTGCAAATATCCAACAAATAATCCAGACCAATGATTGCGCACGCTGCCCCGCAGTAACCAAAATAGAAACGCTGACAAATCCAAATGCCCATCCGCAAATAATTAATGCCGCAAAAAGTGGTACCAGGAATAATCCTGTCGATAAAATGAAAATGCCATAGAGAAGCCAAACCATAAAGGCGCCAAAAAGAAGCGTGAGAAAACTTTTGATGACGCTCAATAATATGACCGCAACAACCCATTCGGAGATACGAACTGGTGTTGCGAAAAGATTGATCAAATTTTGCGCCCACAATTCTTCGAGAAAACTCAGCGCAATTTCCATGAGAGAACGCATCACCACTTGCCAAAAAACCAGACCAGTCAGCAGCACTATCGGCTGCGTTCCTGCTGCCCCGGCCCGCTGGATCCACAATCCCGCAAAGCCCCACAATATGATATCAAACGTTGGCCAATAGAACACATCAACAAGCCGCAATGGTTCTTTACTCGAAAGAAAAAAATAGCGCTTGAAAATGGCGAGAATACGATAGATTTGCATAGGCATTAGTTCGATAAGAAATTTTAAGGTACCAGTGCAAGGCTAGCAAAATCATTTTTTTTAGGCAATGAGTGGTGCGAATGAAACAAGAAAACGGCATTGTGCCATTTTTTATCCAAATTTTTTCTGTATGCTTTTGGAGCAGCAACTATTTTTAAAAAAGAAGGAACGCCATGAAAAAATTATTCTTTCTCGTTATACTACTCACCGCGTGCCGCGCATTTACCATGAATAATGAGAATGGTAATGGTACCGGCACAGTCACGGTCGTTCAAAAAATGACTGATGAGGGGGGCAAATCATCCACAAGTAAACAGCAACTACCACCCGCATCTCATTCCACAGAAGAAACCTTGGACGGCGGTTTGAGTGGTCCACCGGTTCAGGTCAGTAAGACTAATCCAGATAAGAACAATCCCTGCTGCCTTTGTTGTTTGAAATTTTGTTTGGGTTATGATCCAACAAGTTATTCAGACGATGAATAATAGGCTCATCATGATGAAAAAAATATTTTTGCTCTCCATCCTCTGCAATGTTCCCATCAATGCTGTTCAAGAAAGGGCAACTATGTCGATCGAAAAAGCCAACGGGATACAAGAGATGATTTCCGTGTGGGACACTTTCTTCAAAACCACTACCTGGCAGGAACTTGCACGCCCCTATGCTCCGATAGCTAATGGCTGTGGTACCATCTATGCACTGCCCGCCAATTTTCTCAATCGCTCCAATGAAGATTGCGCGATTGTGGATATGCGCAATGTCAAATTCACAGAACCGCACTATCATCACAACATCGAAGTCTATTTTATTATGCAAGGATCTGGGATCGTGGTGCTTGGCAATAAAGAACATGTGGTAAGCGCAGGCGATATTATCTTTATCACTCCCAACACTGCACACTTTACCATTCCAAATAATGATTTAGTGATGGCTGTGGTCAACACACCGCCCTACACCCCAGAAGATTATTTTCCACTCACCGCATCGAATGAAGATGTGTATTTTGATTGGAAACATTTTGAGAAGCTGGCACACAATGCATCAGAGCGTGGTCGCTAGTTTTCTAATCTTTCCTAATCACCCACCGCTCGAGATCAACCGATGCGCCTTTGATGTATTCCCGCTTGGTGCCATTCGGGTCTTGGTGCATGCCAGACTTTTCGCACACCCGTTGCGATTGGGGATTATCAGTGCGAACAAATGCAGAAACTTCAAAAATGTCCGTTTGCGTAAAGAGATAATCGATAACGCGCATGATCGCCTCAACCATCAATCCCCTGCCCCAAAAATCTTGCGCGAGGCAATAAGCGATTTCTGCTGTGTGGTGCGCAGCATCATAGTGACGCACATCAAAGGTGCCAATCACCCTATTTGATTCTTTATCGACAATGCCCCACGGCGCTTCTTTATTTTCCTGGTAGCTCACGCGCCATTTTTCGATTGATTCTTTCACCTGTTCGAGTGATGTGCTTGGATCCCATGAGAGCAGCCGACTCACTTCCGGATCTTGTGCATAGGCAAAAATGGCCTCCGCATCAGCCAATGTGATCGGGCGCAAAATAAGATGTTCCGTTTCTAAAATGGGTAACGCACTATAGTTCATGAGATTGCTTTATAGTTTTTTCATGATCAATTAACCACTGCTTGCGCGCCAATCCGCCATTATAACCGCACAAATCGCCACTTCTTTTAATAATGCGATGGCAGGGAATAATAATCGCAAGGCGGTTTTTTCCATTGGCGTTTGCCACTGCGCGAAATGCGGTCGGCATGCCAATTGAACATGCTACCTGCGCATAGGAACCAGTGTTGCCAAAGGGAATTTTTTGTAACGTTGTCCACACTGCGTGTTGGAATGGTGTGCCGAGCAGTGCAATCGGCGTTTTGAATTCCCGCAATGTGCCGGCAAAATAATGTTGCAGTTCCTGCTCGATAGAAATTAGTATCTTTGTTTTACCGGTAGCAATTATCGCGCCCGCTTTTTCTTTCAACCGCTCAATCTCATGATCAAAGCCGCGGCAATCGGTAAATTCCAAAAGATAGAGAACTTCCATATCTGCTATCGCAAGCATCTGACCAAGCGGCGTCGTGATGTGCGATGTGAATAACATCTTCTGAGGATGTGGCGCCGCTAACTGATGTGTATCCTGATTTTCAATCATCTTTGTTTCCCCCATATAGTGTGAGGAATGATAAGTTCTTGCATGGTAACATTCATAGTTCTATTTAATCGCCTTACGCTGCACCGGAGTTAAATCACGCAATTCGCGGCTCAAGAAATAACTCAGCACGGTTCTGACTCCTACGATGATTGCTAACATTCCTAAGTTGTAATAATCGGGAGCGATGAGCGAACCAATAATATCTGCACCCACCATGAATTCAAGCCCCAGAATCACACTTTCACCAAACTGGAGCCGAATATAATCAGTGCTGAATTTGCTATAAATAATGAGCATAAAAAATTGGTACACAGAGCGAATCAATCCCAAACAAATAACAGCCACCCCAACAGCATCTATAACATCTTTGATGTTTTGCAACATCGCATCAGTGAACATTATGTGCATTACCATTCCTTTTTTTTTGATGATTTTTCTCTCGACCGAACAGATTAAAATTATATCAACTTTCCTCTAAAACAAAAAACCGACCTCATGGCCGGTTTTTTTATTTTATGCGTGTACACATTTTTGTGGTAACAAATAAGTCCGCTCCACATGCGCAAGCGCATCGAGAATAAATTGCGCCCGTTCGCTAGGAGTTCCAAAAGGAACATCAATCAACTGATAATTTTTGTAGCCTCTTTGACGATACGCTTCTTTCACCAAATTGTGCAGCTCCATTGCCTCTTCAGGCGTTTCTTTACGCACACTACTATTTTGGTAAAAACGGGCTGGCAATGGCTCGAGGAAGAAAATAATATCGTATTGTCGCACTTGCTTGGACAAACTTTCTTCCACTGGCACATTGTGGTACCGATTATAGGCCATGATATCTTCTGCAGATCTATCGAGGAACGCGGTGTGGGTCGCTGGTAGCAACGATTCCAATCGCAATTGTTCCAACAATAAATTCGTTTGCAGCTGCGTCATGTCTTCGAAAAAGGCATCCAACGCATTATTCTTTTCCGCCTGCTTAAATAGCGAGGTGAACACTTCCTGAATAGTGTGATAACCCCGTTTTGAAAGTTCGGCAAGTGTGGTTGATTTGCCCACTCCCGGCCCGCCAGTCAGGACACAGCGCAATGAAGCGTCTGCAGCAAAATTGATAGACAGAAGAACACTCATACAGAGATATAATGGAAATTTGTGATTCACATGATACATAGAGTCAACCCCTTGGTTTTGTAAATTCCATTATTTATACCCGATGGAAAAAAATTGTATAGCAAAAAAATAGAACCCCCAAATCGTTCTTTAAAAGTTGACGCGTTACTCAAAGCAATGTTATTAAAATGAAAACATCTAATTTCAAAAAAAGGATCCTATGAAGCACGCTAAATATTTTCTTCTGGCACTCCTAATCTGGAGCGGTGCCGCACACGCAGGATTTACTGGCAAATCTTTTCTGACCTATCGCTCGCAGGGATTCAATCTTGCTCGCAGCGTTTCCGGATGGGAAAAATCTGAAACAGGCCATAATGCATCGGTCGCGGTTGAATACACACGATCATTCGATGGCGATGGAATCAATAAATATTTCTTTGGATGCAATGAATGCAATCAACTTGTCTTCTCCGGTAGTCGATACGAAAATCGTGGGAAAAATGACATTCTTGCCGATTATTTTGGGTTACCAACTGATTTCAAAAGTGTCGTAAACTTTTCTCCTCGCATACAAAACGTCATTACCGATTTTGATTTTTATTGGAATCTGAGTGGCGAACCAACCGGATTCAATCTGCGCATTGACGTGCCGCTCGCTTATAGCAAGTGGACATTGGATCCGTGCGAAACCGTGATCAGTTCAGGGACTCTTGCTTATCCAGCAGGATACATGAGCGCAAATCGCATCGAACATGATCAGTTGGAAAAAGGTGCACTTCCAGTATTAAGAGGTTGTTCAACATTTGGTGATCTAACCTATCCACTGCAATATGGCCGTATCGTGGATTCGCAACATGCCACCAAATTTGCCGATGTACTCGTTGCACTGGGCTACACATTTGTTTGTCGACCAAAGGGGCGTTTCGGCGCTGATGTGCATGTCGTGATTCCAACGGGAACACGTTCGCATGCAAAAAATCTTTTTGAGCCACAAATTGGTAACGGGCACCATTGGGCGCTTGGGGTCAGCTTAACTGGTTGTTACAATTTTATTGGCGATGAAGAAAGTGATTGGAGAGTATCGGCAAGTATCGATGCCTATATTCAGCATTTATTTAAAACAACACAACTACGTTCTTATGATCTTAAGAAAAATGGCTGTGGTAGCCGCTACGTGCTGCTCGAAGATATGATCGGTCCCGGTATCGCTATCACAGAAGGATTTTCGCCAGTACCCCTCACCGACCTTCTTTCCAACTCATATATCACCCGTTTATCCTATGTGATCGATGCAACAACCCTTGCTTCAACTATTAAAATTGATGTGCAAGCGGATATTGTGGCGAAATTTACCGCGCATTATCACAACTGGAATTTTGATCTTGGCTACAATTTCTGGGCTCGCTCAAAAGAAAAACTAGTATCGCGCGATTGCTTTAATCATAAATATTATGGCGTGAAGGGTGACGCGCAACTCTATGGATTCCTGGCTATTGGTCCTGGTTTTGAAATTCCAATTCCATTAAATGCAACTCAATCGCAGGCAACGCTCCATGCAGGCCAGGGTAATGGCAACACCACTGACAATTTTGTGAATAATAATGCGGATAATGCAGCACTCGTGTATAACGCTGGAGCCCCACTTACACAAACGAAATCAGATAGCACTACCGGAACTGGCGTAACATCTCTTGAACAAGTGAATGGCTCAAATCAGGCAATCATCCTATCGGACAATGATATTAATAACTGCTCAGGCCTTTCACCACGCGCACTATCGAACAAAGTGTTTGGTTCAGTAGGCTACACAGTGGATCATTGGTCGCGCGTTACCTGCTTTTTCTCTCTCGGGGCTGAGGGTGAATTTGGCATGAAAACGGACGGCGTCAAAACCGCAATTTCCCAGTGGGGCGTTTGGGCCAAGGGCAGTGTTAATTACTAATTTTGCTTGAAAGATACAGTATGTATAAAAAAATACTATGCATTGGATTGCTCACGATGGCCGCAACGGCACAGGGCATTGTTCTTGGACCAAAGCTCATTGCCAATAGTCCGTCATATTTTTTAGTCAATCTTGGCACAATCATTAATGATCCAGTGGTCACAAAACAAATTGGTGATGAACTTTTTATAAGAGACTATATAACAACGGTAAGCACACATGATCAATCAGTGGCATGCTTTAACCAACGGCCAACAGAACCCGGAGTAGATTCATCGTTCGATGTTGGAGATTGGGTATGGATTCCTGACTCGCTTGGGACAGATACAGGTATCTGGTTCTGGATTCTCAAGCCTTTTCATTCTCTCCTTGAATTCATATACCATCTCTTTATTGTCACCTAAGATCCAGGAACATCCAGCGGATAAAGAACCCGGCTTTGACGGCCGGGTTTCTTATTACACAACAATAATGTTATTTCATCATTCCGAAAAAAATATTATGAGAGCATGCCTCTTTTGGAATGGAAATAGAGATAGGGCAGAATACCACTGAGCGTAAATAAACTTGCTATCAAAATTGTGTTGAGTGGCGTTTCATAGATCACCCAGCAACAAAAAAGAAGTGCCACAGTCCCATAGATCAACGATCCTATTTTTTCCGAAAATGCTTCTTTGCATTGGAGCAAAATTTTAAAGAAAGCCAAACATGATAGCGCATAGACAAACAAAAATGATGTCACTGAAAAATCAATGATGGTCAAAACTTGCGAAGCTAAACTTTGATTGGCAGTCAAAATCAATAAAGGAATAATACAAATCCCACTAATGATAAGACTCCAAAATGGTGCATCGAATCTATTTTTTTTCATAAAGAGAGGCGGCATCAGGCCATCTTGCGCAAGCCCAAGTGCAATTTGGCTGCTCGTTAATATCCATGCATTCAAGGTGCCCATACAAATAACTGATGCGATAATCGATATTATCAAATACCAATTGCCGCCAAAAATAACGCGCGTTGCATCAGCATAGGGAGCGCTTGAACCCATCAGCTGCGCACTCGGAATGATCCCCATAATGGCAAAACTGTTTACCAAATACATCAGGGCAACACAGGCCGTTCCGGCAACGATTGCACGCGGAATTGTTTTTGATGGATTTTCAACGGAACCCGCAGGCGCTGTTGCTGATTCAACACCAATAAATCCCCAGAGAGTGAGCAAGGTCACACGGCTCAATATGTGGGAAAGAGAAAGTGTCGAGATAGCCGAATCCACTGCGAAGTTCGCACTATCAAAATAGAAGAGTGCAAGAAATGGAATGAGCGCTAAGGGAACTAATTTGAGTAGCGTTAATAAAAATTCTGTGCTGCCTGCCGCCTTCACACCACGGAAATTGAGCGCGGTAACAATCATGAGCAACGCAATTTCAAGCCCAACATTCACGAACGAAGAGTGGGATCCAATCAAGGGCGTTAGGTATCCAATGCTCGCGATGATCACCACAGTGGTACTAATCCAAGAGATCACCCAGTAGGTCCAGCCGGTGAAGAACGCAACTGATTTTCCAAAAGCGTGTTGCGCATAGACATGCGGGCCGCCTGTTTGGGGAAACCAGGCACAGAGTTGCGCAAAAACAAGCGCGAGTGCGATGGCACCACATCCTGAGATGAGCCATCCGAGCATGCCATAGAATCCATAGGGCGCGAGGCTTGCGGGCAACATAAATACACCCGAGCCAATTTGACTACCCGTTACCAAAGCAAAAACTGCCCAAAATCCAATTTTTCGAGATGTCTGCTGTATCATAATTTTTTAATCTATTTAAAAGGTTGTATATACAAAAAAATTCGCTCCATTGAGCGGGAAAGAAATTAGGAGAAATTGTTAAAAGATAGATATATTAGCGCGAGCTGCGCTTAATGAGGGGCACAAAAGAGAAGGCGATGGTATTGATCACGCACTGGGAAAAAGATGTGGATCGAATATTCATAAAATGACCTTATCTACCTAACTATAGTAAACTTATGATTAAATTATCATAGCCCCCCATAATTGGCAAACAGAAAACGTCCACTTTTGCCCGATAGATCTCCCGGTAGACAAAAAAAGAGAGCCCGGAAAAATCCGGACTCTCTTTTGAAATATGAAACTATTTATATCTTGTCTGGAAATTGTTGCGCTATACCATTGGTTAACACGTCAGCAAACATAAGCATATGTTCATGGCCTTTATCATAGAAACCAACATCAGCAACCCACTCTTTTTTCAATCGTGAAACAAGTTCACCTTCGGTCAATTCAAGATGTTTGTAGAGCATATCTTGAAGTTCTTTATGTGACCAATTTGGGTTTGCGTTGCTGAGGAATGTCGCAATCTCATCCGCGTTTGCTTTCCAACGCGCTTTGTCTTGATCCAATTTTTTCGTATTGCCAGCAACTGCATCCTGAACAATGTCTGCCGCGATCAATATGTGTTCGCGCAAAAGTTTCGCGAGAGCATCGCCTGCAGCATGGCCATAGAAAGGTTTGATGGCATTGCCAAGATCATCCTGATTTTTGAGTAACCGGTGCGTAACGGCATCTTTATCTCCAAGATTGCCCAACGCACTGATAATGAAATTGCGGGTGTAGGTGATATGATCTTCCCACAATTTTCTCATCGCTTTATTGAGTGCAATAGTTTTTTTGGTAAGCACACACTCACAGGGCTCACATGCGCATGCTGTTTTTTTGTTTACGTACCACATAGTGCCCGCAGCTGCGAAGCCAACGAGTAACACTGCTAACAAACATTTTTTGTGCATCATCATTCCTTATTTTTGAAACTCCAATCAGACTACTCGGATAGTGTAATTCTATGCTGCCGCAATAATTTTGCAAATCTCATTCTCAATGTCGGTCTTGCATGGTGGATTATAAATCGATTGTGATACATAGCCATTAACGAGTATTGCAAATGCAAAAAGATCATCTTCTGTTTCTATATAGCCAGACAGACTGGAAACTCCTATAAGCGTTCCCGTTTTTGCTTTCACCTGGGATGTTAGTTCCACTAAGCGATCCTTGAGCGTTCCATCCACTCCCACAATTGCAAGGCTCTCTTTGTAGGAAGAAAAATAGGGCTTAGTGTAAATCCAATCAAGCAGCGCAATAATCTGGTGCGGTGAAACTAAATTATAGCGCGAAATTCCTGAACCATCTTTGAACACAAAATCCCCCTCAATGCTTTCGATTTTTGCCAAGAATGCCGTCAGCGCTTCAGTGCCCTTTGCCCACGTTCCCGGACATCCATACTGATTGGCACCGATTCTTTTAAAGATGCAATCGGCATAGACATTATCTGATTCTTTCAACATGTAGCTGATGAGCTGAGCATTGTTTTGTGAAAAATGGGACCCGATCTTGGTGCAGTTTTTTGGCATCTTTCCAAATATGATGTTCCCCTTAAGTTCAATACCATGAGTACGGCCCATCGTTTTCAAGAATGAGATCCCATCGAAATAGATATGTTGCATCCGATCATTATTCATAAAAGTAACCGTGTTGGTTGGATTAAGACCCAGCGGCTTTCTATCTACCATGAAAGAATTTATGGGACTATTCCAGGATGCGCCAAGATTATCGAGGAATGATCCAAGCGCAAAACCATCTTGATCAAAATCATCATGATCGATGCACACATTCCCCACAATGGCGGTGATCCCCTTCTTATGCAACATCTTAATTAAATTTTCTAGATCGCGACTTTTCAGAGATGGATCACCCGAACTTTTGAGATACACATTTCCCGTCAGTGTGGCGCCATCTTGAATCCCATCAGTTGCCAGCACCGTTTCGAATTTATAATCCGGACCCAGCGTTTCGAGTGCAAGCAACGCCGAAAATAGTTTTGTATTGCTCGCGGGGGTGAACAACCGTTGTTCGTTATGGCAATAGACACACTGATCATTGGTGAGCGAATAAATTTCGCAACCAACATGGAGATGGGGGTTATTGTCTATGATTGCGTCAATCTGCTTTGCGACAGTTTCATATTTGCGCAGGTGGGCTTTTTTTGATGTTGGCTCTAATTCGATATGAATAAAAAAACAGAGCAACAGAATTATAAGACGCTTCATCATTTTCTTTCCTTTATGGTGACCTATTGCATTGAATGGCGCCAATCTGATAGCTTCCTATCTCGACAAGGGGGATCTCTAAATCTTAGGGGATAGTATGAAAAGATTTCTACTGTTGTCAATGCTGACAATGTTGCCATCTAGTTATATCATCGGGATGAATCTGAGTGGTAAAAGCGTAATACCGGGTGCTTCCTATTTGGTCTATGAGGATGATGACATCACCGGCAAAGTTTCTTGGGAATCAAAACTTGTGCATTTTTATAGCGCCGATGGAGAACACCTCGCACAAGTCCAGCACGATAATAAATTCACAAAAATGAAGCAACTCTTGGATCCCAAGGCGCCCCTGCCGCAACCGGTAACATGTGCAATCGAACTCTGGCAAGGATATGAGGATGGTGCAAATACACCTGCCAGCAAACCTGGATTTTTTATGGTCTTTTATGATAAGCATAGTAACCGCATTAAAAGTTATCGTTATGATACAGAAACGCGACAAATAATCCTCTCACAAACAGGAGAACAAAAAGATCTATGCCCTATCCGCCAACTCAAAGCTCTTGACCTCAGTCTCATCTCAGAGGAACAAAAAAGTCCGAGAGTAATCGATGCGCCGAAAAGGGAAAAAGAAAAGTGTTGCATGCAATGAATACAGAATATTATTTAACCGTTTACCCATAAGGAACCCGTTATGATGTTATACCTTACTATCGTGTTTTTGATTATTGCGCTTATTGCAGGATTCTTTGGTTTTTACAACGTTGAACATACTGCAGTTGGTTTTGCAAAAATAGCATTTTTCATTTTTCTCGTTCTATTTCTTCTTGGCTTATTGGGCATCTTCGTTTTATAGCACGGAATATGCACGCGCTCCCTTGTAATAGAAAACCCGGATGTTGGCATCCGGGTTACTTTTTTGCTGAAGATGTCACAAAAAAATCTGGCATAACAGAGCAACAGATTGTATTCTACAATTCATGAAACATCCCCAAAAAATAGGAATGAGAAAATCATGAAGACACAAAAATTAGTACTTGCATCACTGCTCTTTTTTAATGTTGTTTTGTGCGCTACTGATCCAATTACTGTACGTCTAACACCGCTGCGTACAGATCCACAATCCATCGCGCAAGAAGAAACATGCGATCGGCCAGGACGTGTTGAGGGAGTGAATATCTCAATCGAAGAAGCCGCAAACCGAACAATTCTCCATTGTTATGGCCATGGCAGCAAAGGGTTCACCACTTTATTTGGTTCTGTAGACGAAGCGATGGAACTCTTATTGGCAAAAAATCCCGACCCACAAACGCCTGTTCGTGTGATCGGCTCCGGTTGCATCGGACTCACCCTAGCACTCGAACTGCACAGACATGGATTTACCGATATCCGCATTTCCACCAAAGATCGCTACGATATTCCTTCCTGGCGTGCGGGTGGATTTTTTGATCCCGGCACCGGTAAAGAATCAACGCCCCACGGTCTGCAAACATTACGTTTGGGCCTTGCCACCTACCCATCTCTCTCTGCCATCGAACAAGGCACTCATCCCTATCTGACTTCCGCAGTCGTGCGCCGCATGCCGATCTATTGCCCAGCCACCATGGAGTGTGAGGTGGAAATTCTTGAAACGTTGCATCTCATGCCACCCCATGAACTGGTGACGCTCGATTTTGGCAATGGCATTATCCACAAAGGCTATAAAAAACAGACGACCTACTTTATCAACATCACTGAACTGATGCAGCAACTTTGGGCGAATATCACAGAGCTCAAAATTCCGGTTGTCGATGAAGAAATCACTGCATTCACCGATTGCGAAGAATCAATTATCTGCAACTGCACCGGTATTGGCAGTCGCCTGCTCAATAATGATCAATCCATGCAACCGATGCGCGGACATTTTTGCATGCTCAAACCACAACCTGATGGGCCGGTTGATTATATGTTGGTCACCACAGTGCTGCAAGATGGGAAAGAAGAGTGTATCTATTTTCTTCCAAAGCCACTTTTCGTTTCATCACGTACGCAGATTGAATGCGCAGGCATGCTCGGCGGCACCTTTATTCCTTACTCTGATTTTCGAGATGAAGAGCACATAAAGAATCTCGACAAAATTGAGTTTGCTAAATTGGCAGAACGCACGCAGTTATTTTTCCATGGGAAATAATAAACTTTGAAACAATTTCGGTAATTGGGTAATTGTTGCATCATCAACAGGTGCATCCGCGCAAAATGTGTTCCAGAAGAGAACCACCGAACCGTCCAGAGTGCCGGCTGCTATATCATGCAGCATTCCTGCGGCCGCCTTGGCTGAATAGGTGGTATCAAGCAACACGCCCTCCATCCTTTGAAATAATGCTTTGGCATCTTCCGCTTCTGATGATGGTATACCATAGGCAGCCCCACCAAAATCAAGACGCATCTCAACATCATTAGCATCCCAACTAAAAAGTGGAAATGATGGATCTTTTTCGGCGATGAATATATTTGTCTGATTAAGAAACGCGACTATCTGCGACACAAAATAAGGATCCGTTCCATTATCGGGAAACACACCCACACCAACCACTCTGCTTTTCAAATTCGCCGCACGCACACCAAGCATGAGCCCCGCAATGGTGCCGCAACTGCCCACCGGCACATAGATATAATCTGGTTCTGGCAGCAACCCCTGCACTATTTGTTCCTTCAATTCAAATGCCGCATTCACAAATCCAAGAGCGCCAATCGGACATGATCCGCCCGTTGGAATGAGATAGGGCATCTGGCCATGATGATATTTGCTCTGCACAAATGAGCACACTGTTTGCAAATTACGAATAGCACGATTGGGACTCAACATTATATCGATATCGTATGCCCGCATTAAAAGCAGATTCCGGCGAACAATCTCGCCAACTGGTTGGGGCGTGAGCAGTGCACTGCAGCGCAAGCCAAGCTGCTTGCAACAAGCGCCCGTGGCTACCACATGATTGGAGCCAATCGCTCCATAGGTCATCACCGATTGCGCATTGTGCATCAGAGCATCGGCCAACAAAAATTCTAATTTGCGCACTTTGTTGCCACCAAAAAAACGTTGTCCATGTTCCATGCGGCCAGTGAGCCCATCATTTTTCTGAAAGAGCTGCACACGGTTATCACAATAATCAGAAAGATTTTCCAGCGGCGTTACCGGCGTTGGCAAATCCCCCAACTCAAGACAAAAAACTTCCTGCGCTAATTGTGGATAGTGTGCAAAGAGCGGCCGATCATACGTGTTATTTTCCAACTCAACACGCACATCTTGATCGACTGCCAGCGCATACAACGATTCTTTAATCGCATTCGGCACGGCAACATACTGCAGCATTACATCAACGCGATCACGTTCGAATGTGGAGCCAGAAAGCGAAACATATGCCTGAAGAGGCGTGCAAATCGATGTGAGAAATGAAAAGACAAGAAAAATATTCGGTCGTACGATCTTCATACTAATCCCTTTTTTTCGATACCATATTAAGAAATGTGGTTGTTAAGTGATGGAAGCTATCAAATTTGAAATCATACTGTGTGCATACACCAAATCCATATGCAACAAACGCGAATGGAATTTCTGCATGCAATGCCGCAGCCTGATCTCCATGTGTATCGCCAACAAATATGGGTCTCGATATAATATTTCTCCGCATTATTTCTAGGGTATTGTCCCCCTTGCTCAGACGCGTTGCTCCATGGCATTCCCAGCCTTTAAAATAGCCCTTGAGCCCCGATGTGGCTAAAAAGACATCCATATATGGCACTTCACAATTGCTCACCACAAAAAGTTGAAAATGTTGTGATAACTCTTTAATCCCTTCCGCAACAAAGGGATATAATATGCCACCATCTTTTTTTAACAATGAAACTTCATGATCAAAGCAGCGAGCCAATAACCGCTCTCCCTCATCCTTATTTAAATCAGCGAAAAACTTTTTCCGAATTTCCTCAGCAGTTAATCCCATGGTGCTGCCCATATCGGCAACCGTTATTTCTTTTCTCTTTTCGGATCTCAGAACATCGTTCCATGCAGATGTGCAGATTTGAACAGTGCTCCACAGTGTGCCATCAAGATCAAAAATTAGTGAATCATAGGCATTCATCGACTTCTCCCTTATTGAGGTAGTTAGTACACCAAGCATACCGAACCATATTCTCAGAGCAACAAGCCGCAGGCCACACTACGTTTGGAATGGTGATTTCTCCACAGACGTGAACCAGACCCTTTACTCCCCTGCCAGCGCTGTGCAACACTTTCGCAAGACTATTCCAGAAAAATTTTTTGCGTAGAGTAAGTGCCTATGAAATCTTGGATCAAAAAAGTATTTGGGTTTGGACTCGCCAGTTTTTTCAGCGATTTTAGCCACGAGATGACAATTTCTCTCGTACCAATTTTGGTCGCACAATTTGTTGGAGCTGGACAGGCTCCCTTTTTTTTAGGCATCATCTCGAGCATTAGTGATGGATTTGCGAGCTTCTTGCGCCTTGTGTCTGGATTTTTAAGCGATAGAATTTCACGAAAAAAACCATTGATCATGCTCGGCTATGGCATGTCGGCTCTATTCTCCACACTCGTGGGATTCACCCATTCAATATGGGGCGTGTTGTGTTATCGCATGCTCTCATTCACTGGTAGTGGGTTGCGCGAACCACCACGCGATGCACTTATTGCAACGGCTATAGAACCAGAAAATTATGGGCGCGCGTTTGGTCTGAAAGGGGCAATGGACACCTGCGGATCACTCATCGGACCCTTGGTAACTTTTATGATCGTGGGCATTGTTTCTATGCGCTCGATATTTGTGATTTCATTTATCCCCGGCATTCTCGCCGTGTTTGCGATTCTATTTTTGACCAAAGATGTTTCTCTGCCGAAAAAAACAGTACGCATCTCGCCAACCTTCTGGAATGATTTCCTGCTGCTGCCCCGCCGATTTGTTATCTTTTTGATTATTCTTTTTATTTTCGATTTGAGCGTATTTAATAAACTCCTACTACTCTCACGCGCACAGGAAATGCTCGCCACCGATCAAGCCAGTGTGGCCAAATGGCTCGTTCTGTTATACGCATTCTTTAATTTCACCCGCGCTTGCGCCGAATTTCTCATCGGCCTGCTCAGTGATTATCTAAACAGAATTGTGCTACTCGCATTGTTAGGATGCGGCGTTCTTGCCGGAGTTGGATTCTTGTTGATCAGACCGCACGCATCGCTGCTCTACTGCATTCTTATCTTTGTCTTATTCGGTATCAGCACCGCCGCGATAACAACACTCAAAAAAGCATGCGCAGCAGATATGCTGCCGGCGGACATTCGCGGTTTTGGATATGGCACAATGCAGGCAAGTGAAGGTTTTGCCGTCTTGATCTCAAGCGCACTGATTGGACTTCTGTGGACACGCTATTCGGCGCTCATTGGCTTTTCCTACGTGATTGTGTTGAGCCTTGCGGCAATGGTTTTATTGCTCTCGTTTGGATTGACGCAGCGACGGGCATAATGGTCTCAACTTTTTTTCAGCGGCGGCGCCCGCTTCTATTGACACGATTGATGCACATTCAGTAGGTTGTTTTTCAGTATTTGTTAAAAAAAACAAAAGGAACTCTGTATGGAATTCTCACCTAAAACAATGCTCATGGCTGCTGTGGTAATAGTGGCAATCGTTTGCATATTTGCATTGCGCAGCTGCACGATCAAGCAAAAGAGCGACGATAATTCATCAAAAATTTCTTTCAAGGTTGAAAAAAATAAAGATAGACAATTCAACTATTAAAAAAAAGAAAAAAACCCGGTCTAAAAAGCCGGGTTTTTTTATAACTGCTATTGCGGTTCAAGCGCTCTACCTATTTTGCTCATTGACCAACGAACAATCATTGCTATCGCTCGCTTTTTTTTCTTAATCTATGAAATATAAAAAATAGGATTAAACATTCAAAGCAGAGGCGAATAATGCATTTTAATAAGAACTTATTTCACCTGTTTTTGTTCCTAACGGCTATCTCGTGGATTGAAGCGGGCGATACCACGCAAGACCATAGCACCTTAATGGCAACGCCAAAAGACACCGTTATGAACTCACTGGCCAATGATATTCACGAAGCTGCGACCAACGATTATATCGGAATTGAAAGCCCACACCTATCCCATCAACTCATCAAGGATGAATTGATTGAAGCCGCTCGACGCGGATCTCAAATACAGATCATTACCGATGTAGAATCGGCCCTCAATTTAAAAAAATATTTTGGCCGCCCTCCCTCAAATATGAAAATTATTCCCCTCGATGCAGTAAATGCCAAGCGCGCAATTATTAACAATGGATCACAAACTATTGTATGGTTTGGATCTCTAAATTTGTCCGACGATGCCGGTGAACATCATGACATTACCATCCGCAGCACGGACCCAAGCTTTTATGCACTCAATCTTACAAGTCAACAACAGCTAAATAAGCCTTCCAAGTCACAAAATAATATTAATTTTACTTCTCAACAAATCATACGAAGTTCAACTAAAGAAGCACAAGCGGCTAAGAAAAAAGTTATACATGAATTCCCGACATGCGCCACAAAACCAGATGATTATCTCTACTTTGTTGCATATAATCTCAATGACCCAGAAATAGAAAAAGAAATTCTTGCAGTACAAAAAAAGTCTAAGGCACCAATCACTCTTATTCTAGACAATAAATGCTGGAAAAATCATCGCCTCCGTTCAGATTTTTTAAAGCCACTCGTTTCGAATAATGCAAACGTCTATATTTTCAATAAAGATCAAACTAAAAAAACTGCCTCTGGCAACATCAAAACAATGCACATCAAGGCAATCATGAGAAAATGCGGCGAAACATCTCTATTGCTTATATCCTCTGGTAACTTTACGCCACAGGGCAAACAAAATATTAATTACGATCTATGGCAACCAATCTCATCTGATTTAGCTGACCAGTTCAAACGTACTTTAGATGCTATTGCCAACGAATCGGAAAAGTTAACCACTCAAGCATTCGTATCTGGGCAAACAATCCAGGAAAAAACACAACAATTGTTAGATCTCATGCAATATTCTTCCCGCATGCTAGAGAAGAAAGACGAAATCATTAATGTGATTCGAGATGGTGCTGATGTGAACATAAAGGATGATGCGGGAAACACCCTTCTCATGAAAGCCGTACTTAATAATCAAGATGAAATAGTAAAAGAATTGCTCGATGCTGATGCCAAAGTTAATGATACGGGCAAAAATAAAATGACCCCTCTTGAGATTGCTACCGCGCACGGTTTTTGGAAAATAGCAGAGCTCCTCATAATGGCGGATGCTGATATAAATAAACCCGATGCAAATGGTACCACACCTCTCTCTGCAGCAATCGCCGCGGACAACGCTGACATTGTAAAATTATTAATAGATCATGATGCTAACGTCAATAAAGGAAAAACCCCTCCTATTATACAAGCGGTCATGAAACGCAATGCAAATGTGGTACAACTATTAATTGATGCAAACGCTACGGTTGACGCGAAAGATTCAGAAGGCTTCACCGCACTGTTACGGGCATGTGAATCAAAAAATCCCGAAATCATTGCTTTGCTGGCCAATGCAAAAGCAAATCTCAATATACTCAATCCTAAAACAGGCAACACACCGTTCCTAGACGCTTTTCTTATGAATGATCTTGATGTTATCTCGGCTCTCATTAATGCAGGCGCAAATATGGGCGCAGGTAACAAGAGCGGAAAAACAATATTGGATCTTATGAAGGGTAAGAAAGCTCTCGATCCTGCAATGCGAAACTTGCTCATGCAAACACAATTCTTTAAATCACACACCGAGGCACTGAACCCAAAGACAAAATAAAAAAACGGCCTTTGCCCTGCCCGCCGAAGGTCGACGGATTAATTTTTTTATAACTGCGAAATAGAGAGTTGTATGAAAAATATATGGCCACCTCAAGATCAAGTATTTTGGTATTTAGACCGTGGCAGAACAATGCCCTGTAGGGAAAATATTGATGCCGATGTTGCCATTATTGGCGGTGGTATGGCGGGACTTTCTGCCGCACAAGCATTTAACAAACGAGGCAAAAAGGTTGTTCTGCTTGAACAATATTATTGCGGTTCAGGGGCCTCAGGAAAAAGTACCGGTTTTATCACGCCCAATGCTGAATTATCGTTAACTGATTTTTCAAAACGATATAACATCACTGCGGCACACACCATTTGGGATTTTATTACCAGTGGCGTCAACGATATTCGCACTAACATAAAGACCCATAATTTCTCCTGTGACCACACTCCGGAAGATTCGTTGATGGTTGCCACGAGTCAAAGAGCACTCAAAACACTCGAGATTGAACATCATAACTTAACGAATCTCGGATACAAAACATCATTCTATACTGCAGACTCAGTGCGAGAGCAAATTGGCTCTCAAGGATATTTTGGTGGCGTTAGGTATGAAGACACCTTTGGTATCAATGCCTATGCATACTGCCAAGAAATGAAAAAACACCTTCAATCCAACGGTGTTTTAATTTTTGAAGAAACGCCGGTTACCGCACTCAACAAGCACACCCTCACAACCGCTCATGCACAAATTACTGCTGATTATATTATTGTGTGTGGCGATCGCTTTCTGCCGGAGCTTGGTTTATTAAAAAAAGAAATTTATCATGTACAAACATTTGCAATGATTTCCCAGCACTTAACGAGTGAGCAAATCCATGCGATTTTTCCACGCAACAAGCTCATGGTTTGGGACTCGGAATTAATTTATAATTATTTTCGCCTGACTGGCGATAACCGCCTCATCCTTGGTGGTGGTAGTGTGTTCACCACCTATTCATCCAAAGCAACACACGAATGCGCATACATGACCAGAAAAC